>Ga0335397_10000948_pt1 | contig 39142 bp, 34 predicted proteins | sample MAT04_FD_205740 | JGI IMG/M metagenome (GOLD analysis project Ga0335397, IMG submission 205740) | Freshwater microbial communities from Lake Fryxell liftoff mats and glacier meltwater in Antarctica - MAT-04 (spades assembly) (version 2) ... | reverse complement strand
AGCCTCTAACGATAGCGTTACTTTACTGTACTCATTTTTTTTTCATAATACATTTTTTTTAATGAATAGGAAAGGTCGTATTTTTAGTGGAATGTTGTGATCTTCACCGAAGGTGTTGGTTCAACAATGGGTTTTGTGCAAGTATGGCGTTGTAGCAATCATCATCAACAACATAGCAGCATTTGTTCGGGCGGGAAAAGCATTGCTGAACATTAGTTCTTATTATTTAACTTTATCAAAAGCCGAGCAGCGGTTCCGGGCGGACGGAATTCTAATGCCACACCTGCTACAAAGCCCTAACGTTGTGCGATATATTACCAAAAATCATAAATAAATGAAAAACACAATTCTAACTATAATATTTTGTGCTATTTCAACTTTGACATTTGCTCAAAAACCGACTTTTGAAATAAAATATTCAGAACAATTGGCAGTTTTTGTTTTCATTCAAAACTTATCTGAAAATTATCCTGAAAATGTTTTCAAAACTGAATTTAATAAATCAAAATTTAATACTGGAAAATTTGAAAACTTAATCTCAAAATTTGATAAATTGTCAATTGATTATAGTTATGAATTTGAAGAGTTTCCAAATGGTTCAAAAATTCCTATGCAAACTAGAGATATTTTGAAAAAAAACTTAATCGAAACCGAAAACCTAAAAGATTTTAAACTTCGTTCGATTGGAATTGTTACAAACAAAACATTGAACGAACTAACAGGATTAATTACAGAATTTAAACCAATATATAACGAACTCATTTATAACCCAAATAAAGAAAAGTTTGAACAACAAATTTTAGAAATCACAAATTACTCAACCGAAAACAAAATAGAAAATTATTTTGAAATTGGTTTGATTTTTTATAATTCAAGTTGGGATAATTCAATTCCATTTGAAATTGCATTTTATCCCTTACCAAATTCTCAAGGATTTACTGCTCAAGCGTTTTACAACAATTTTATAAGTGCAATTCAAACAAACTTAAAAGATTATAAAGATTTATTTAGTGTTATGTTACACGAAATTTTTCACATAATTTATAACGAACAATCTCTTGATGTAAAAACTGAAATTGATAAAAACTTTTCAGAAAACAAATCAAAATCAAGCAATTATGCTTATCGACTTTTGAACGAAGTTTTAGCAACTGCATTAGGAAACGGCTATGTGTTTGAAAAAATTGATGGAAAAATTGATTCTGGAGAATGGTATAATAGAAAATATATAAACTTAATGGCAAAGCAAATTTATCCATTAGTAAATGAGTATATTTCTCAAAAAAAACCAATTGACAAAAGTTTTATTGATAATTACATCAAACAGTATGAAGATAATTTTCCTAATTGGATAAATGAACTTGATAACATAATGACTTACAGGTATGTACTTTCTGATAATGAAAAGGATTTTGATATAATTGATCAGAAATATCGTTATCGTTCAAGTGCAAATTATGAAACTGAAATTACAGAAAGTTCAATTAAAAAAATGAAAAAAACATCGCTAACAAAACTGATTATTGTTTCAAAAAATAACAAAGAAAAATTAAATCTAATAAAGAGAGAATTTAAAGAACTCAATAATTGGAAATTCAATTCAAAAAATGAATTTAATTATAAAATCCTTTTAGAAGATAGTAGCCAATTAATTATCATAAACCAAAAGAAATCAACAACAGAAATGCTAATCAAAAAACTGGAAACAGCAACTAAATAGAAAACACATCGTCCAACATTAAGAACAATAGCCGAAAGCCCCACATTTAAAAGCCCCGCATCTAAAGTATTTGCGGGGCTTTTGGTTATCTGCCTCCCGGCAGACAAGTTGTTTGTTGACTGACGTAAGTCTGTTTGCTATAGGCTGTAATCTAAGTTTGATGGCGTTTGTTCTTTGTATAAATTGCATGGCTATATCTACAAAAATACTATATAGCATTTTAGCTATTTACATTGTGTGTATATTTGGTAAGCGGAGTTTTTTTTAAAACAAACTCTCGTTGGTAGGCAAACCTTACTATCAACTTCTAACTTTGAAAAACATGCGTAAACTAATTTTGTTTTACAGTTTTCTAATCTCAATTATTACGAATGCTTGCTTTGGCCAGGTTCCAAAAGTATCAAGTGGTACTATTCAACAATTCCCAAACTTCCATTCAAAGTACGTAGCTGCCCGTAATGTTGACGTATGGTTTCCCCCTAATTATGATAATAAGAAAAAGTATCCGGTTTTATATATGGAAGACGGTAAAGCATTATTTGACTCAACTATAATGTGGAATAATCAAGAGTGGGGAGTTGACGAAACAATGGCATTACTACTTAATCAAAAAAAAATCAAACCATGTATCGTAGTGGGCATTTGGAACAGTGAAGCAACCAGACAATCTGATTATTTTCCTCAAAAGGCATTTGAGCTACTAACATCCACTCAACAAGCTGCATATTATGCAGCACATATTGGAGACCGGCAACTTTTGGTTGGCAAAGTACAATCAGATAATTATTTGAAATTTTTAGTTCAAGAACTAAAACCATTTATTGACAGTGCTTTTAATGTATTTACAGACGCCAAAAACACGTTTGTTGCTGGCTCAAGTTATGGAGGCTTAATTACGCTCTATGCAATTTGCGAATATCCAAATGTTTTTGGCAGAGCAACCTGTTTATCCACACATTGGCCTGGTATTATGACAATTAACAACAATCCTATTCCTGATGCTATTATGACTTACTTAAAAGGAAATTTACCTGATCCAAAAAATCATAAAATTTATTTTGATTACGGGAATCAAACTTTAGACACCTTATATAAGCCGCTACAAAAAAAGGTTGACAAGATTATGAAATCAAAAGGGTACACTTCAAATAACTGGAAGACAAAAGAATTTATCGGAGCTGACCATTCCGAAAAATCCTGGAGTAAAAGATTATACTTTCCTTTCACTTTTTTGTTAGGCGTTAAGGATTGACAAAAATGCTGCTTACAATTCGGTTTGGAAATATGCCGGGCGACGAATATATGCTCAACTTTTTGTTCGCTAATTAGCTTCAGTTCCAGCCGAACAACGCCGGGCATCAGAATAAACAATGAACTTATATTTATAAACCAGTCTGCCGGCTGGCAGGTTTGGCAACGGTTACAACCTCACGATTTTCAAATATCACCACATTGTCGTGACAATTAGCATTAATTTTAACATACAACCTTCAATGACAAAAAAGACATTAATTTTAATTGGATTTATTCTTATAAAATTTCTTTTACAGTATTTATTATTTAACCCACACTATGACTTGCACAGGGACGAATATTTGCACCTTGACCAAGCCAATCATTTAGCATGGGGTTTTCTATCCGTTCCACCAGTTACCTCCTGGATTTCTTATATTATAAAAGTACTTGGCAACGGTGTATTTTGGATTAAATTTTTTCCAGCTTTGTTTGGTGCTTTAACTATTGTTGTGGTTTGGAAAACTATTGAAGAATTAAAAGGCAATTTATTTGCATTAATATTAGGAGCAACATGTGTTTTATTTTCAGCCCTTTTGCGTTTAAATTTTTTGCTACAGCCCAATTCATTTGATGTTTTATGCTGGACAACTTTTTATTTTGTACTTATTAAATACATCAATACTGAAAATGTAAAATGGCTTTTTATTGGCAGTTTTGTTTTTGCTATTGGCTTTTTAAATAAGTACAATATTGCCTTTTTATTAGTTGGACTTTTTCCTGCAATTTTATTGACAGACCAGCGTAAAGTCTTTGCCAAAAAAGAATTCTATTTTGCCATTACATTCGGTCTTTTACTCATTTTGCCACATCTTTTGTGGCAATACAACAATGGCTTCCCCGTTTTTCATCATCTGAAAGAATTAGCAGACACTCAATTGGTAAATGTTAATCGTTTTGACTTTCTAAAAGAACAACTTTTATTTTTCTTTGCAGCTTTGCCTGTTATTGCAGCTTCTTTATATGCTTTATTGTTTCATAAGCCATTTAAAAAATTTAGACTGTTTTTTGGAACTATAATTTTTACACTTATCGTTTTTATTTATTTTAAAGCTAAAAGTTATTATGCCATAGGACTGTATCCAATTTATATTTCATTTGGTTCCGTTTTTTTAGCTGACAAATTAACTACAGGCTGGAAAAAATATATACAACCAATTTTAATAGCTGTTCCTATTATATTTTATTTTCTTTTTTTCAACATCATTTCAATAAAAGCCCCCGACTACTATATAAAAAATCAAAGTAAATTTAAAGAATTAGGTTTGCTTCGTTGGGAAGACGGTAAAGACCATTCGTTGCCACAAGATTTTGCAGATATGCTTGGATGGAAAGAATTAGCCGAAAAGGTTGATGTAGTTTATAATAAGTTGCCCAATAAAGACCAAACTATAATCGTGTGTGACAATTACGGACAGGCAGGAGCAATAAATTATTACAGCAAAAATAAAAATGTCAAAGCTGTTTCATTTAATGCTGACTATATTAATTGGTTTAACCTTGACACTAAAATTCAAAATCTTATCAGAGTTAAAGAGCTTGACGACAGTAACGATGAGTTAGAAGAAACAAGTCCCTTTTTTGAAACGGCTTATAGAGCAGACTCTATATCAAATTCATTAGCGAGAGAATACAGGACAACAATTTTTGTTTTTAGCAACCCAAAAATTGATATTAACCAAAGACTAAAAACAGAAGTGGATAAGAAGAAAAACTACCGCTAAAATGGTATTACCAAAAGCGGGTCTGATTTGTTTCTAAGAAACACTGCAACAAACCATCATTCAGGAAAAGCATTGCCACTTGTCGCTGAAAAAAAAATACTCCCCGCTTGTACCATATCCCATTTAAAAAGGCGCAGGCAATCCTAACGGAATACCTGCGCCTTTAAAAGCTAAGATGAAAGTTTATTGAATGATCAGTTTTTTTGTAAGGATTACATCCCCGCTTATTAATTGAAGCATATAAATGCCGGAGGCAATTTTGCTAATGTCCAGCGTTTGCGCTTCAACAGAAAAATCTACCTGTTTCCATGTTTTAACCAATTGCCCTTTTGCGTTTAGCAGGTTGATATTACTCAAACCTGTAGTTCCAAAAACAAACATTTTCACCTGGTTACTGGCAGGGTTAGGGCTCACACTTACTTCCAGCATTGCATTATCAGTTATTCTTGCTTGCCTGATACCGGAAAGACTTTCTCTGCTGTCTAAATCTGTTTGGCGTAAGCGGTAATAATACAATTTATTGGGCTGAATAAAATGATCAGGATATTTATAGTTGGTTTGCCTGCTGCTGTTAATGATACCATCTACCCAGCCAATACGTTCAAAATTGGCGCCATCTGTACTTCTTTCTACTACAAAACCTTTGTTGTTTATTTCAAAAGCAGTGCTCCAGCTAAGCAGAATGTTTTTGCCGCCGGGTCTTGCCTCAAAAGATAATAAATTAACCGGCAAGGCTGTGAGCGGAGACACTAACAGGAATTGAGAAAAACCTCCCGTTGCACTGATGGTATAAGAAACGTATCCTGCAGCAACCCGCTGATCGTTTACAACAGGTGTAAACAATGCAGCATTGGAAGCGGTGAGTGTGGATGAAAGATTAACTCCGTCTGCTACTTTTAAAATTTTAAGATTGGGTACATCCACACCCCATGCAGCTACCTCTGCAGTGGTATAATAAAAAGTGGCCTGGTAGGTAGCTGTTGTATTGGCCACAGATGGCGTAAAGCTTATTACTTTATCACTTCTTAAAAAGCTGCCGGCGTTTGTATTTAATACAGCACGGGAAGTTCCTGCACCAGTAACTGTTGCAGTTACACAACCGATGTTTTGATTGGGATTGATAATAGTAGCAATAATTTTATTGGCACTGGTTGTGTATTGGGCTGTCTGACCAATATTTTGAGATTGCGTGACCGTTTGGTTCAGCACCGTTTCTACTTCCAGGGCATCGCCTTTTACCACAATATTATCAATAATGAAAGGAGGATTTGATCCACCCGAGGCATTGTTTAACCATTCAAAACCTAACCACAGATTGGTTTTATTTTCGGTGGCTACAGGCAAAGTGATTGTTACTGATGTTTTGCCTGGGGTATTATAAAAATAGTAAACATTGCCGGCACTGTTAGTCACTACTATTAAACCGGTAGTTTGTGTGGTTGTAGTGTAACGCAAGCGTCCAACATCATATAAAGTGCTTCCTATGAGTTCGCCCTGGCAGGCATAATCAAAACTCAGTTTTATATTTTTATAGCCCACTGTGTTTATGCCCCTGGTAATAGCTATAGCATTTGCAGACGTAGTGGTATTATAAGTATTTGTTGCTATTTCTGCTGATTGGTCACCGGCAGTTCCATCAGTTATATGCAGAGCCCTTCCATCTGCTGGAGTAAAGCCTGATGCTGCCCCATAATCTGAATTCACCGTCCAGGTATTTGTGCCCCCGGAGAAAAATCCTTTTAGCCAACCTGCAGGTAGCAATCCAGCATTGGGAATGGTTCCAAAATTCTCTGACAAGAGTGTTGTGGCAGGAGTACTGTTATTAACAGCTCTAACTCCATCATCCTCTGTAAGCGTAATAGTTATTGACTGGCCCTGTGTGCCGGCAGAAACGCCTCCGCCAGCGCCAATACTGTAAGAAAGAATGATCGTTTTATTTCCGGTAGCTACCCCGTCATCTATAATCCTGATATTGATTCCTTTTGATTGATCTCCAATTGCAAAAGAAAGCGTAGGCGTATTCAAAATATAATCCACCCCATTTATAGCAGTACCACCAGTTACAACAGTAACAATGGTTGCAGCTGTAGCTTTGTCTTCAACGTTTACCTGAAAACTGAGATCCCTGAATTTAGGGCAAGTAGTCATTCCTGAAGCCTCACTTGTGGCATATGCGCCATCGCAATCTGCAAATGCAATTCTGTTGGTTGCTGTTACTGGTACAAGTCCGGCATTTGAGGTGGCTAATGATGCTCTCCTTGGGCTATTAGCAAATACTGCTTCCATACGGTCTCCCTGGTTCACAGTAAATGTATTGGTCATTATATCATCACTATAGTCCATATAGTTTTCAAACTGTTCGTCAGGGGTTCCACAACTGTTGGGTTTTGGATGTTGCGGTTCCCCGGAATTATTGGTTTGATGTGTAGGCGTATCATTACAATAATCAGTGGCGCAGTTACCATCTCCCCATATATGTCTCAAACCAAAAAAATGTCCCAGTTCGTGTGTTAATGTTTTACCCTTGCCATAAGCTGCTGCACAACCGCCGTTCGGATTAAAAATACTGCCAAGGGTGGTATAATCTATCGTTACCCCAGCAGTGAGATTTGTTTCTGCATTGCTTAAGCCTGCTAAACCAGAAGTGGCAGGGAATGTAGCAATACCAAGAATACCAGCTTCCCATTCAGATACCCAGATATTAAGGTAACGTGTAGCATCCCATATACTGTTAGGTTTAATTGTATTGGTTAGATAGTTATTGGCTCCATTTGCATAACCAACTGTGTAACCGGCTCCAATTGGATCCCATCCTTTTAAATTCAAATCTATCCTGTCAATGCCAGGCTCTGCCAGTGGGATACCATTAGGATCGTTCTGCGCAAGGGCAAATTGAATTCCCATATCTTCTGAAACCACGTAACGGCTATTGGAACTATTACCAAAATCTTTATTTATTTGCAGCACCTGTTGAAATATAATGGCCTGTGATACATTCCTGCCCGAACCTACCGCTTCTGCATCATGAATGATATGAAAAACCACCGGGATTGTTACTGCAGGTGTAATCTTTAGTGCAAACGGATTTGCCTTTCTTTCAGCAATCTTTTGGCCAAGCCAGGCTTCAAACTGGGCCGGGGTTTCAGAACCAGGATTTGCTTTAAGATAATTTTCCAGAACTTCGGCTGTTCCGCAGCGTGTAACAGGGTTAGCCAAAAGGTTATTTGACTGTTGCGCACATACAATGCCGGTATGTGCAATTACAACCAATAAAAAAAGGTAAATTTTTCTCATATAATCTGTTTATAAAAAGTGTAAGATGTGTTTATGGCCAGCCAGTTTCAAATACAGCACAAAGTAAAAAAATATGCGCTGTAAAAGAATTATTTTATCTAAAGGGTGTAAATAAACGCTCTCCTTTATAAATGTAGTGCATCATTTTGCCACAGGATTTACACGACAAAATCATAATAACAGCACTATCGAATTATTAAATTAATATCCTGCTTTAATATATGACCAGCCTTTTTTCTGTTTCTTTACAATTTCTAAAATGGCTACAGGAACAATTATAGCCTCCGGTATTACCCGGTTGGTATCAATATTTCTGGCCTTAAGAGAATTATTACATACTGCAAATGATACTCCTTTTTTAGATAAGTCCATAATTTGCATTTTATAATAACCGGTATCTTTTAACATGGCAAAAACAGCGAAACTATGAAATACCACTTCTATTTTTGTTGCAGGAGCAGCCTTTAATACATTATTTATTTGCCTCTACAATACCTGTTGCTGCAATGTATCAGCACTGGCCATTTCCCAAATAATTTTTTGCTGCGTATGACTGGTCAAAGAAAAAAATAAAAGTATATAAATAATGTGCGGCTACTTTTCATAAAAAAGTTTTAAATAAAATTAACCAATCCATTTGTAATCTGCATATTTTAAAAAAATATTTGATTAAATCTTCTCTCCATACCAATACCATTACTCCTGCTACTGCAAGCATGGAATAAAGCCAGCTTAAAAGGCTTATTTTCTTTTTAAAAAATATGACACTAACTATAATAACGGAAACGGGAAGCAGTGAAAAAATAGTATATGCAGCAGCGGCATTCATTTTGGTAATAGCGATTAATGAAAACGACAAACCAAGCACCGCACCAAATAAAACAGCAGCAAACAATAGCAATGCTTTTTGTTTATCTGCCAGGAATGGTTTGATAAAATTAGTATGATTATTATTCAGGGTATCAAATATCATCAATGCCGAAAAAGCAGTAATGATGCGTATCCAGGTAGCATGAAATGCTGATATGTTATTGCCTGTTTCAATAAAAGTTTTTTTGGAAAGTATAAAGGCAAGGCCCGTTAATGCAGCCGCCGCAATACCAAATAAAAGGCCCGTGAGCGGTGCTCCAAAGTTCTCTTTTTTCACTTCGCTTTTTTCTGCACTGTTATTTATTAACAGCAAAAGAAAAACAACGGTAAACAGCATGGCAGCAATGCCCAGCCAGTTCATGCTTTCATTAAGAATGAACAATCCACATAGCCAGGTAAACCCGGGACCAAGGGTGGTTATCATGCTGCGTCTCCTTGCTCCTAAAATCCGGAGTGCACAAAAACCACAGTAATCGCCTGCCGACTTGCCAAGAATACCTGAGATGCCCAGCCACAGCCAGTTGGACGAACCGGGAAGCGTAAACAATTGCCAGGGCGCCAGTCCGTCTAAAATACAAACCAACAAACCCAATAAAAAAATGCTGAAGAAAAGTGCCGCTTTATTTAATGTATAAGCATCCTGTAGCCGGGTGAGTTTTGCCAGTACAAAAGTAGAAATTGTCCAGGCAAATAATGTTGCAAATGCTGCGATGTATCCTGTGATCATTTCAATACAAAATAATAAATATATCGCATAAGTGCAGTTTTCAATATCATTTCATCCTTAACAATCCAATATTTATCTGGAAGCTTATTCTGCAGTTACAGGGTCAATAATTTGTTGTATCCTGCTTATTTTCCTGGCCGAAAAACCTCCATAGCTGGCGTGTTCCAGCAGGGCATCCTCATCAGGTGCGATGTAAACACAATACAAATTATTGGCTGTTACATAACTGTGCACCCAATGCACCCGTGTTTGCATATTACTCAATACGTCACATGATTGCTTTGCCATATCTTTTAATTCATTTTTAGAAAGTAAACCTGCGTTTGGCCAATCTCTTTCTACCAGGAATTTAGGCATGCTGTTATTTTTTATTTTTTTGATATGGCTGCTAATGCAGATAAGGATTGTATCTTTTATCCAGCTTTCAACAATATTTTTTTTCTCCGGCTGATGGGTATGCTTTCCCCATTGGTAAGCAATAGATTTGAATAATTACATCCGTTTATTTCATACACAAATATTTTATTCACCAAATGGCTGCGGTGCACCCTCGCAAACATTTGTACGGGCAAATGATCTTCAAACCAGTGCAGCACTTTGGCAACTGTCATTGGCCTGCCGGAAGCAAAAAATATTTTACTATAGTTACTACAGCCTTCTACCCTTATTATTTCTTCGGCCTGCACCATGCGTATGCCACGGTCAAATGGAATTTGTATAAAATTCATTGTTGTTTGGTTTTTACTATTAATAAATAAAACCTGTTAGTTGATATTATTTTAAAATCATCTCTTCAGGAAAAAGATCGTCTGCTTATTTTTTAATTGGGCGGAAGCGTACTGCATTTTCCTTTAATATCAACTGCCCTGTTATTTATGGTTTGCACTATGGCGCCGTTGCGTACCTGTATACTTGCTGCCGAAATATTATTACTGCTGATGATACAGGGATTCGTTGTTCCGCCGGGTATGATTACATGTGTATTTTCGGTAGGTACTTTACCAATATTCCAGTTAGCAGTTGTGTGCCAGTTGCTGCTGCTGGCACCCGTCCAGGTGGCTACTTCCAGCAGGCTAACAGCAAATGCCGTATCCCTGCATCCGTAACTGTTAGTAACCACCAAACGGTAAGTGCCGGGTACCACAGCAGAAGGATTAGCCGTATTCCAAACTGCAGTGAGGCCGCTGGTATTGTATAATGGATTAAGATCAATGCTTCCGCCCGGGCATAGTTGGTACACGGTTGTATCCGGGCCAAGGTTTGGCCAGTTACCAATGGTTAAAACATTGCTGCCTGTCATCCCGGTTACCACCGGATTGGTGCTGCTCACCCTTACCCTGAAATTGTTTCCGCCCAATGTAGCCGGAGGAATTCTGCAGCCAATTATTGCACTCCCGGTACCAGCATAGGACCCAATAATTACCGGTGCCGCAAATGAACCGGAGGCATTACTGAGTTCTACATTAAATGTATTGCCTGCGTTATAAGTGCCCCTGGCATCAAAGGAAATTTTTACACTGTCCCTTGCACACATTTGTGTTTTAGTAAGCGCATTCACATTGATAAAGGGCAAAGAAGCTGTTGCAGCAATGGCGAAATTATATACATTGGTAATACTCATCCCCGCACCTGCACGGCTGCGAATAAATAGTTTGTGGCCCCCCACAGAAAGACCTGAAATATTTACCGGCACAATAAAATCCGGGAAAACTGCTGCAGGATTTACCGCTAAGGGTACTGCATTGTCAAAACCCGGGTCTGTATCTATAAAATATTCTACGCTGGTAATATCTGCAGGAGGCAAACCGCTTGAAGGATTTTGTTTGTAAAATATAAACCTGCTGCTGGTACTCCATTTTCCATTTGCGTTTTGGCTGCGGAGAAATAACTGGTGAACTCCCGGAGTTAATGATCCAATGCCTGCACTGAAGTTTATTTGCTGCACATCAGTACCGGCCGTTACCGGTATATTAAAAGCATTGCCAAAGCCCGGATCGGTATCAAAGAAATACTCAGCCTTTATGATATCAGAGGCAACAGTACCTGCAGCAGTTTTATAAAAAACAAAGCGGTTGGCAACACTCCATTTGCCGCTGGCATTCCGGCTGCGGATAAAAAGACAGTGCACCCCTTGCGGAACAGCACCAAGGGCTACACTAAAAGATTGGTTTGATATATTGACAGAGGGCGTTGCAATCGTTATACCGGCAGCATTACCTACACCGGGATCAACATCAATAAAATATTCGGCTGCGGTAATATTGGTTTGTGCCGATGCCTGACACCAACAGCAGCAACAGCATATTATTATTGCAAAAATATTTCGCATGACAATTATTTTTGTAACCCTTAACAATATGCAATCTTTATGAGGCCATTGTAAATAAATATCGTTCCCGGTGGCCACCTGTACACTGCAATTGTAATCAGAGTTGGATTGGTTAATCTTAATTATTGCTTTTAGTGCTAAAGGTTATTATCATTGTATTACCTGATGGCGCAGCGGGTCCTTCTATTTTATAAATGGCCGGAATGGCGGGTTGCATAGCCAGTTTAAAAGGCGAACTGCCACCATAGGCTCCAAGGTCCACTGCAGGTGTTCCCGTTCCTGCACCAATAGCAGGACTGCCTGCTTTTAAAACAAAGTCCGCATCTGTATTTCCATTGTTATCTGCAAAAACGGTATTCATATTAATGCCGTTCTGGTTGTTATTACCGGCAGGCAATACATTTGCAACAGCACTCATATTATATTGTACAGTGCTGTTGGTGAAAGTGTAGGCCGAATTTGCTTTATTAAATATGTTATTTGTTACAGTTGAATTATTGACTGCACCAGATATTGCATCCACAGCGTTAAAAACATTATGCGTAATTACAGCCTGTGCTGTATTGGGAAGTATATTTAAAGTACCCTCAAAAATATTGTTCGTTATTACATTATTGTTTCCAACATTGATATACAAATCACCTCTGGAATAACAATTAACGATAACGGTATTGGTAACTGGGTGTCCATAATTATCAATAGAAATATTATTGCCGGCAAAGGTTCTGTCCAGTCTTATTCCCTGCACACCTATCGTGATATAATTGATTACAATTAAATGAAATACAGAATTTTCTGCGCCGGGCTGTGTAGCCTGTAAGTAATCAATCCTCCCTGCGTTTGACGAAAACTGCTCATTGGGATGGATGTTTAAAAAAGCACCGGTGCTGATCCATGTTAATCTTTTAGTGCAATTTAAACTGCCATAACTGATGGTGGATGGTTCCAGGTGTATGGTATCACCGGCTAACACTGATGCTGAATTATTGGCACCCTGTGCAGTGGTAAAATTTGCAGTCACACCTACATTGTTGTTTACCCTCCATATTTTAGCAAAAGAAATACTACCCGTAAGCGCAACTGCTACACTCAATAAAAAAAGTTTTTTCATCTTGATTGATTTTAGTTTTTTATAAATTATTTGTGTCAATTTTAAAGTGGCTATAGCATTTTTTTAACCCCGGATAAAGCGTCTTTTTATTTTAAGGGTATATTCAAAAGTATCATTAAGCCACATGCATCGCAAACCTATTTGTGTTTAATTTAGCATTTGCCAACCCAGGGAATGAAACAGTTAAACACTGATTTTCAAATATTTGAATGATTTAAAAATAAAATGCTAAGGGGTATTTTTTTACCATAAAATAGTTCAAAATATGTAATTTAGATTTCAATGAAAGCAGCATTATTAGAAGAAACACATGAACTGATAAAATCGCTTAGCAGAACAGAGAAGCGTTATTTTAAATTGTACACCCGCTTTCAGCAGGGAGATAAAAGTTATATGAAACTATTTGACATCATAGACAAACAAGTGCGGTTTGATGAAAAGATGATCATTCAGAAATTTATTTCAAAAAATAAAGTAAGCAACCTTCCTGCAGTAAAAAAGTATCTATTTGATCAGATCATTGCATCCGTAAAATCCTATGGAGCTTACAAAGACATGGACAGCATTCATACAGATTTGATTGAAACGTACAAGGTTTTGCAATATAAAGGGCTGCATGGGCAATCGGGCCGATTACTAAAAAAAATAAAAGCCATCACGTTGCAGGATGATGCCTTCATTCGACATTTTTATGTTTTGCTGATGGAGTATTTAAGAGAGATGTTTAATACAGACGATCCCAGTGTTGCCAAAGTGGAGCAGGTGTTGGAAGAGAAAAAACATATTTTTCGTATCATAGAAAACTACACCCTGGTAGGTGATCCTTTTTCTTACCAGCGCCTCTACCTTCGAAAAAAATTATACTGCCGCAGCAAAAAAGAAAGAGATGAGTTGACCAAATTAATGATGCCTGTTTTAAAAACAAAAGAAATAGATATGATGAGTCGCACTGCCCTGGGATTACGCAGCATGGGCTTGTGTGATTACTATATGGCGATTGGCAAACCGGTTAAAGCTTTTGAGGTATCTAAAAGCTATTTGGAAATAATAGGCAACACAGATGGTTTGGAAAAAATAGAATCCGCAATATTATCAGAACATTTGCAGCATCTCTGGCTCTGTGTGCGAAGTAGAATATATGAAGGGTTTGAAGAACACATCATCAAATTTAAAACACTGCTTGATAAAGTGCACAATCACCAGCTATTACTGCTGGGGTACGAACGCTGGTATAACTATTCGTTTATCTATTATAACCATACCGGGCAGTTTTTAAAAGCAACTGAATTCAGAGAAAGGGAAAAAATAACAATGACCATCTCTACAGATGAATTTAGTATGAAAGCAAAGATCATGCTTTGGTATTTTACTGCTTACAATCATTATGTAATGAAAGATTTGAGGGCAGCACTTAAAATGATTCAAAAGATAATGAATACTACGAATGAAGAAATGGATGAATTTGGTTTTGCAAAATTGTTGCTGCTGTTTATTCATTACGATCTCAACAATTATGATTTGTTGGATTACCAGGTGCGTTCCTTTCAGCGGCTGATGCACAAGTCGGACCGGTTATACCGCTGTGAAAAAATATTGCTTGACTTTTTTAAAGCTGTTTCTGGCTCAGATACAAAAAAAATCCGCCAGCAACAATTAGTAGCATTGAAAAAAGTGGTAACAACGCTCTTTAAAACTTATTATGAAAAAGGGTTTTCTTTTTATTTTGATTTAGAATGCTGGATTGAAAGCCAGCTATCGGGTAAAGATTTTGCACAAGTGATTGCAAAAGATAAACAGGTTTTAAGCATAGCTTTTAAAGGGTGAACGGCACGACTCATGCCTCAACAACAGTTCGATTTCCTCCTATTAAATATTGGTTTACCCCGAAAATATCGTAGCCGAAAATTTCTTCCACGGTTGCTGTTGTATAAAATATTCGTAATTCCACAGTCGCAGCTTGTGAGCGCCGCCGGCTGCTGTTATCTGCACCAGCGTTTGACCAGCAAAGAGTATGCGTAATAACGCTGTTTACGAAGTATAGATCGTTACTGTTTTAACTTTGATCAGTAGGTGATATCACCGCTCGGCGGCGTTAAAAAATTGTAGGGTGGGATCTTAAGAAAGGTTAAAACCAACAGCAGCAGAAGTGAATATATTTTTAATTAAGGCGCTGAACCCAAGTCAGGAATGAAAATGTAAAATATTGAGAAGAATTGTGGAAACTTTTTTCGCAAGCCTGCCTTATCTCTATATCTATTCCTTTATGGGGTATTAATACCTCTTAATGAGATTAGGCTGCAGCTATTGCGAATGTTGCATGACAGAACCGTTTAACACGGAGTAATAATTACGTTTACAGCGCATTTCTGAATAAAAAAAAATGATTTTTTTTAAAGTAAAAATCAATAGCTATTTGGAACATGTTTTGCCTTTAATATTTATAAAAACTCCATCTTAATAAAATAACAAACGACTTCAAATGACAAAAATTACCAGGGAAAAAATTCCCGTCAAGCATTATAAATTACTCAAATGCCTAACTGGTATCAAAGGCTTTGACGAAATTACCGAAGGCGGGCTCCCGAAAAACAGAACCACTTTAGTTTCCGGAAATGCCGGCTCCGGCAAAACACTTTTTGGGATAGATTTTCTAATTAAAGGAGCGACCGATTATAAAGAGCCGGGCATTCTAATGTCGTTTGAAGAGACAGAAGATGAACTTTATAAAGACGTGGCTTCGCTCAATATGGATTTGCCAGCGCTTGTTTCACGGAAAAAGATTGTACTGGAACATGTTATTTTAGACCGCAAAGACATTCAGGAGACCGACTTTAATCTTGAAGGAATATTCGTTCGCCTTGAAGAAGCCATTGATTCTATTGGCGCCAAACGTGTTGTTTTAGATTCGATTGAGTCTCTCTTTGCAGGCATTACAGATCTTGGCATTCTTCGCTTAGAGATAAAAAGACTTTTCCGCTGGCTTAAAGAAAAACAGGTAACGGCAATTGTAACAGGCGAGCCGGGTAAAGACGGTTCGTATACCCGTCATGGGCTGGAAGCGTACGTTTCCGATTGCATTATTCTGCTGGATAACAGGGTGAGAGACCAGATTGCCACCCGTAGAATCCGTGTTATTAAATATCGGGGATCAAAGCATGGAACTAGCGAATATCCATTTGTTATAGATGATGAAGGCCTTTCAGTAATTCCTATCACGTCAGCAGGGCTTGAACAACCGGGCACAGACAGGCGGGTTTCTACAGGCATTCCATCGTTTGATAAATTGTTCAAAACTGGCAAAGGTTACACCAGGGGCAGTACCATACTGGCTTCGGGTACTGCGGGCTGCGGAAAAACAAGTTTTGGAGCGGCATTCGCATTGGCGAGTTGTAAACGTGGCGAACGCTGCCTTATTTTTTCTTATGAAGAATCAGCAGGTCAACTGGTTCAAAACATGAAATCTATCGGTATTGATTTAGCGCCATGGATAAAAAAAGGACTACTAATGATCGTGGCGCTTAGACCATCATTTCTTGGTTTAGAGATGCACTTACTGAATGTTTATAAGCTGGTTGATAGTTTTAAACCAAAGGCTGTGGTGGTAGATCCCCTCACAAGTCTTCTTGGACAGGGGGGCCAGCATGAAGTTACATCACTGATCACCCGCATGATTGACCTCCTTAAATCGAGAGGTATCACTATGTTTTTTACGAGTCTTGTTTCTGCAAACTTTCAAAGTAACACAAGTGGCGAAATAGGTGTTTCGTCTGTGATTGATACCTGGATTGTTGTGAGAATGGTAGAAGATGATGAAGGCAGAAAACGCACCCGTGAAGTATTCATTGTTAAGTCCCGTGGCACTAACCACGATAGCGATGTACACAAATTTATAATGAGTGATGATGGTATTAATGTGATACCTTATGCTGAATCTAAGTTAAGCACTAATAAGAATAAGGGTTTTGATAAAAATGTACCTGAGAATAAAAAAAATAAATAACAATCAATGAAAACAGTTCAGCCTAAATTGATTGTAGGTATTGGCGGTTCAGCCGGGGCACTTTACGCATATATGGTTCTGTTAGAAGCACTACCGCCTGATACAGAAATGGCCTTTGTTATTATTTCTCACATGAACCCCACCGCCCATAGTCAGTTAGCTCTAATTTTACAGAGGTACACTAAAATGCCAGTAACCGTGGCTGCTGAGGCAATGCCGATATTTGCAAATCATGTTTACATCATTCCTCCAAACTCCGATCTTACTATGGAAAACTATCGCTTCAAAGTAATCTGTCCCCGCACTGGCAGGGGCAAACAAGTAGATTTATTTTTCATTTCTCTTGCAGAGGCAATGGGTGCCCGTGCTGGGGGCATTATACTTTCCGGATATGGTGCCGATGGCACGGAGGGCTGCAAACACATCAAAACTAACGGAGGTACAACTTTTGCCCAGGACATGTATGCCGAAGTTGACTCCATGCCGCTAAGCGCTCAGGCAGCAGGCTGTGTTGATTTCGTAATACCCCTTAACAAAATTCCAGCTAAGCTAAAAAGATTGGCTGAAGCACTTAAAATTTAGAAAGCATTTACAAAACCGAAAGTCTTAATTGCGGGTTAAAACAGATTAAAATAAAATTCAATTTTTCAGATTGACCTATAAGTAGAACTAATGTTTTAACAATAAGAAAAATAAAATCTGCGGCAGCACAAGTCCGAAATAACAAAAAATCATGATTCAAAAAATAATCTAAATAACGGCATTACTAAAAGGTTTTGGTATTACTGTTAGCGGCGGGTTTATTCGTGTGAGGAATTTGCAGCCTCAAACCAAAACCCATTTAATGCCATACATAGACTTAGTCCTTTTTGATGCCGAAATGTATGATGGTCAAGGTTCAACTGTTTGGATACAAACTTGGGCAAAATCCGTTTAAAAACAGAATGGTAGGAGTGGGCATAGAAACCGGTGATCGGATAGTATTAAAGTCGGGCCTGAAAGAAGGGGACGTAATTGTAATTACCGGCGCTTACCTGATAAACAGTGAATATATTTTTTAGATGGGTGCTGACCCGATGGCGGGGATGAAAATGTAATCAGCCCAATAAAATAACATTAACAGCCGCTGAATCCGGGAAGAACATACTTCACTATTCATCATAGTGTAAAATTTTTTCAGTAGCTTTTCAATAAACTAAAATGAAATGAAACTCTATATAAAAAACATGGTTTGTCCCCGCTGCATATCGTCTGTAGAACAGATTTTAAAAAGGAATAATTTACAGGTAAAAAATGTAACACTGGGCGAAGTGGAACTGGAGCAAAAGCCCACTGCCGGGCAACTAACAATCTTTGCGCAAGAACTTCTGGAAACCGGATTTGAATTGTTAGACGATCAAAAAACGCAATTAATTGAACAAGTGAAAAATCTGCTAATACAAAAAGTGCAAAGCGGCGACGTAGAAGAACATTTCAGCCTTACAAAATTTATTGGCGAAAACGTATTCAAAGATTACTCTTCCATAAGCAAATTATTCTCCGGGCTGGAAGGCATTACGTTAGAGCAATTTTTCAACCTTCAGAAAATAGAAAAAGTAAAGGAATGGCTCATATACAATGAACAGTCATTAACACAGATTGCATTTAAACTTGGATATAGCAGCACCCAGCACCTTTCCAGTCAGTTTAAAAAGCTAACTGGCATGACGCCCTCACAATTCAAACAGCTTGGCACATTGCATCGAAAGTCCATTGACGCTGTAAAAGACTGATCAACAGTTTTAACCCTGGCACAATTATCTGCACATCTTTTCCAACATGTTGTAACAGTAAACCTCTGTTTAAAATAGACCTTTGTTTTCTAAAAAGATGAAATATGAATAAAGAAATAAATACCATAAATCTTCCATTAGCTGGTGTGGAAAGCGAGCATTGCGCCCTGATTGTGGACAAAGGATTAAGTGAGATAGCAGGGATTAAAACCCATAAAGTAGAAGTAAACAATAAGCGGGCAGTTATTACAACAGATGATGAATTAGAAGCGATACCAAAGGCCGTAAAAGCCATCAGGGATTTAGGCTATGACGTAGATACGGTGAAGAAAACATTTCCGGTGCTCAATATGAGTTGTGCTTCCTGCGCCAGCAGTTCGCAGAGTATTTTGGAAAACACCGCCGGCGTGGTGAATGTGTCAGTAAACTATGCAAATGCCACTGCGCAGGTAGAATATATACCTACCATTACCGACGCTCAAAAATTGAAAACAGCCATGCAAAGTATTGGGTACGATTTAATGATTGATGAAAGTGAAGCAGCAAAAGATGAATTGGAAGAAGTTCAACGTAAAACCTTTGAGATATTGAAGAGAAGAACAATTGGCTCGGTTGCCCTATCCATTCCTTTGGTGCTGATAGGGATGTTTTTCATGCATATTCCGTATGCCAATTACATTATGTGGGCATTGGCAACACCTGTTGTGCTTTACTTTGGAAAGCAGTTTTTTGTTGGCGCCTGGAAGCAGGCAAAGCATCGTTCTGCCAACATGGATACACTGGTAGCATTAAGTACAGGCGTGGCATATTTGTTTAGTGTTTTTAATACTGTGTTTCCTCAATACTGGCATAGCAAAGGTTTAGAAGCTCATGTTTATTTTGAAGCGGCAGCCGTGGTAATAGCTTTTATTCTGCTGGGTAAAATGCTCGAAGAAAAGGCAAAAGGAAATACCTCTTCCGCTATAAAAAAACTCATGGGCTTACAACCAAAAACTGTTACGGTAGTGCATGATGGAGGGCACCAGATGGACATGCCGATTGCTTCTGTAAAAGTGGGTGATACCCTGTTGGTAAAGCCGGGAGAAAAGATTGCTGTAGACGGAACGGTGAAATCCGGAAATTCTTTTGTAGATGAAAGTATGATTAGTGGTGAACCCATTCCGGCGGAAAAGAAGACCGGCGAAAAGGTATTTGCCGGAACCATCAACCAGAAAGGAAGTTTTCAGTTTACGGCAGATAAAGTAGGCGGCGACACCGTATTGGCGCAGATTATAAAAATGGTGCAGGAGGCGCAGGGCAGCAAAGCACCGGTGCAAAAACTGGTAGATAAGATTGCAGGCATTTTTGTTCCAATCGTTATTTTAATAGCCATTATCAGCCTGGTTGCATGGATAATATTAGGAGGTGAAAATGGTTTTACACATGGCATGTTAGCATTGGTAACCGTGTTGGTAATTGCTTGCCCCTGTGCACTGGGTTTGGCAACACCTACTGCAATTATGACGGGTGTGGGTAAAGGTGCGGAGAATGGCATTTTGATTAAAGACGCAGAAAGCCTGGAGCTGGCTAAAAAAGTGAATGCCATTGTGCTGGATAAAACAGGTACGATTACAGAAGGCAAGCCGGAAGTAGTGGCTTTACAATGGAAATCGGGTGCAGGCGAAAAGGAACTTGCGGATTTGCTTTTTAGCATTGAACAACAATCAGAACATCCTTTGGCAGAGGCGGTGGTTAGATACTTTCAACAACAAAATGTACAATCGCTTACCCTCGACCATTTTGAAAGCATCACCGGCAAAGGCGTGAAAGTGATGTATGCAGGCAACAGTTATTTGTTGGGCAGTCCTGCTTTGCTACAGTCTGAAAACATTTATATTGAACCTGCGCTGCAGACGGTAGCCAACGAATGGCTGAACAAAGCGCAAACAGTTATCTGGCTTGCAGATAAAGAAAATGCCCTGGCTGCTATTGCTATTGCCGATAAAATAAAGCCAACATCGGTTGAAGCAATAAAGGAATTACAGGCAGCGGGCATTGAAGTGTACATGCTCACAGGCGATAATGAGTTTACGGCAAAAGCCATTGCAACGCAGGTAGGTATTCATCATTTTAAAGCCGAAGTATTGCCCGCTGATAAGGCTGCATTTGTAAAGGAATTGCAGCAGCAGGGAAAAGTGGTGGCCATGGTGGGCGACGGTATTAACGACAGCAATGCGTTGGCACAAGCCGATGTGAGTATCGCCATGGGCAAAGGCAGCGACATCGCTATGGACGTTGCTAAGATGACCATTATATCATCCGATCTTTCCAAAATTTCACAGGCAATAAAACTATCAAAACACACGGTTGCAACCATACGACAAAATCTTTTTTGGGCATTTATTTACAACATCATCGGCATACCCATTGCAGCAGGTATTTTGTATCCTTTTACAGGATTTTTATTAAACCCGATGATTGCCGGCGCAGCCATGGCATTGAGTAGTGTGAGTGTGGTAAGTAATAGCTTGCGGTTGAAATGGCTGAAGCTATAATACCCCTAAATGTAACAATTTTCCATAATCGTATAACAACAAGCCGGTCATTTAGCCGGAACTTTACAAAAAAGAAACAATATGAAATACAAGTATAAAACAAACATCAATTGTGGAGGATGTATTGCATCCATCACACCGCATTTAAATGCCAATGCCAACATTAAAAGTTGGGAAGTAGATACTGCAAATCCGCAGAAAATCTTAACCGTAGAAACCGATAATCTTTCTGATGAAGCGGTGCGGGACATAGTAATCAAAGCCGGGTATAAGGCAGAAAAGCTAAGTCAATAAATACTGAAACCAGCAGGGCAAGATTTTGCCCTGCTGGTTTTGCTTATTATAATAAATTTATTTCGTCAAGAATATAACAGTTCATCTGGCAGTTATTTAGAGACGTTTTTGCCCGTAAAAAGGACTGTCATAAGTAAATTAAGATTATGGTAAAATCAATAGGACAGTTTTTCTGGAAGATCTTCAAAGCGATATTTGTAAGAAATAAGGATTGCTGTAAATGACACAATCTGATAAAAATCCTCATTGTGCTTGCAAGTAATTTCTCCTTAATCCGGAGTATCATGTGAGTAAAGTATTCCCCCGATATCCACATCTCTCCTTTAAATTTCAGTGCCTCAGGGTAAATTCATCATGGCATTATTTTAGTGATTCTAGTATTGTCACGCTCATTCAAATAGCTCTTGGGATAGTGTGAATACTGTCACTTCTTTTCATGATTATATAATATTTCCCATGTTTAAGCGACAATCTTTTGTTATCAGCAAAATCAACTCACATAAAAAATTATGTAAGTTATTTCTATGGCTTAATAGGTAAAGTGAAAAGAACTGAAGATTATTTATTTAGACATGGGAATAGCTTCTTACTTATATATTTTTTAATAACTAAAATGAAAAAAATGAAAAAAGAACAAAAAATAATCCCGGCTTCAAAAGTTACAAAAAAGACAGGTCAGGGAAGTAACCCCGAAAATAAATTTAAAAAAGGCAAACCTGCCACTGCTGCTGCGCTTGACAATATCATAACAAGTGCAGTTGACAAAGTAAAACCCCAGGCGGGCAAGGGCTTTACCGATGAGGGTACTGTGCCTGGTTATGAAGAAGAACGTTGATCAGCAGATTTATTTTTAAAATCGAAAAAAAATCAGTGAAATTAAACCAGTTATGAAAGAAAGTTATGGTACATTATCAGAAACCATAAATGGTTTAAAAAAAGAAGGCTATACGATAGATTTTAATATCAATCAGGAACACCTGATGCATCAGGAGGCAGGCATGATACTGTCTCCTGATGATTTTGAAATTGATAAGGTATTTCGGTTTGAGGGGCAAACCAATCCTGATGACCAGTCAATATTATATGCCATCTCCTCACCAAAGTTTGGAACGAAAGGTTTATTGGTAAATGGTTATGGGATTTCCTCCGATCCAGTAACCAGTAAATTGATTTCAAAATTAAAAACACATCACTAAAAATTGAATAATGGAAAATAAATCGAACGAAGCCACTGCTTTAAGGCCTGAGGGTGATCGGATATTGAATGCGAGGTTAGTTGAAATAGACCTGAATAAATTTATTGCTGAACTAAAACAGGAAACTACCTGGGCAGACAGTGATCGTAATTCCATCACCGTATTCAAATCTGACACTACTACCATAGTATTGATCGGGATGCGTGAAAATGCCGAATTAAAAGAACATACCGCCATCGGAAATATTACGGTGCAGGTACTGGAGGGTGAAATAAACTTCTTTGCAGAACAACAAACACTTTCGCTGCTAAAAGGACAAATGATCACTTTAGAAGCAAATATTCCACACAGTGTTGCTGCAGTGAAAGAAAGTTTTTTTCTGCTCACTCTCTCACTAAAATAAATATTACAGGTCATTCTAAAATCCATCATAGTAATATGAATTTGAAAGAAGAAACTCCCAAAGAAACATCTACGGAAGAAGAAACTCCAAAAGAAGACTCTTCAAAAGAAGTAAATAAAGAAGAAACTTCTTCGGAAAAAAGATCCACTAAGGATGAAGCTCCAGAGAATAAAGACCCGAAAAAAATGCCTGCCTTGTCGTCAGACAGTGATATGACCAAAGAAGAACATGTTGAGATGAACCACAGCAAGATGGATCATTCTAAAATGGACATGACAAAGGGGGAGCCTGCCAAGGTGAACCACAGCAAGATGGATCATTCTACAATGGATCATGGCGCTATCCCCATGGGTATGGCAGGCCACGACCATCACCGGATGATGATCGCAGATTTCAAGAAACGGTTTTGGGTTAGTTTAATCATTACCATACCTATTCTTGTTTTTTCACCAATGATACAGGGTTTCATTGGTTTCAATTTCCTGTTGCCAGGCAATCAATATATCCTTTTGGCACTTTCAACATTTGTTTATTTCTGGGGTGGCTGGCCATTTCTCAAAGGTTTTTGGGTCGAAATAAAAAAAGCATCGCCGGGTATGATGACGCTGATTGCAATGGCCATTTCAGTAGCCTATTTCTACAGTGCAGCCACCGTATTTGGTTTGCCTGGCATGGACTTCTTTTGGGAATTAGGTACCCTGATCGTAATTATGTTGCTGGGCCATTGGATTGAAATGAAATCGGTGCTTGGCGCTTCAAAGGCTTTGCAATTACTGGTGAGTATGATGCCTGCTGAGGCTCATCGTGTAAAAGCAGATGGGCAGGTAGAAGATGTGAAACTGGAAGTGCTGGAGCAAAATGATGTGATTATGATAAAGCCGGGTGAAAAAGTTCCGGCTGATGGAATCATCATAGAAGGCAGCAGTTATTTGAATGAAGCGATGCTAACCGGAGAATCCAAGCCTGTAAAAAAAGAGATGGAGAACAAAGTGATTGGCGGCTCTATCAACGGCAATGGTTCGCTTAAAGTAAAAGTAGAACATACGGGAAAAGACAGCTATCTCAATAAAGTGATTACACTTGTAGAAGAAGCGCAGAAATCAAAATCCAACATGCAAAACCTTTCAGACAGGGCTGCTAAATGGCTTACTTATTTAGCCTTGGGTATTGGTTTTGCAACTTTGGCTACCTGGCTAATCCTTGGCTTCCCGTTTGTATTTGCATTGGAACGAATGGTAACCGTAATGGTAATTGCATGTCCGCATGCATTGGGGTTGGCGATCCCATTAGTAGTTGCTATCTCCACAGCAGTATCTGCCCAAAACGGGCTCCTGATAAGGAACCGTACGGCCTTTGAAGAGTCACGAAAAATTACGGCGCTTTTATTTGATAAAACAGGAACACTCACCAAGGGTGATTTTGGTGTTACAAGAATAGTATCAGCTGACAAACAATTTTCAGAAGATGAATTGTTGCGTCTTTCTGTTGCATTGGAACAAAGTTCAGAGCACCCCATTGCCGTGGGCATCGTTCGTAAAGCAAAAGAGAAAGAGATCAATGTTCCCAAGCCCGAAAAATTTAATGCAATAACAGGCAAAGGTGTGGAAGCAATTGTTGATGGCAAACAAATAAAAGTAGTAAGCCCCGGTTATTTAAAAGATAAAAATATTGCTGTTCCTGAAGATGCGTACAGCAGCGAAGCAGAGACAGTGGTCTTCATTGTTATAGAAGAAAAACTTGCCGGGTACATTGCGCTGGCTGATGAGATAAGACCCGAAAGTGCTGAAGCCATAAAAGTGTTTAAGAAGAATGGCATAAAAGTTTTGATGGCTACCGGCGATAATGATAAAGTTGCAAAAGCGGTAAGCGATCAGTTAGGCCTGGATGGATATTTTGCAGAAGTGCTGCCACACCAAAAAGTAGAGATCATAAAAGATTTACAAAGCAAAGGCGAATTTGTTGCCATGACCGGCGATGGTGTAAATGATGCTCCGGCACTAGCACAATCAGATGTAGGCATAGCGGTAGGTTCCGGCACAGATGTGGCTGCAGAAACCGCAGATATTATCCTGGTAAACAGCAACCCACAGGATATCGCCAATCTTATTTTGTTTGGAAAAGCCACTTACAAAAAAATGATTCAAAACTTAGTTTGGGCGACAGGATATAATGCAATTGCAATACCATTAGCGGCAGGTGTTTTATACAAATCTGGTTTTGTTTTAGGCCCGGCAGTAGGTGCTGTGCTTATGAGTTTGAGTACAATAATAGTAGCCATAAATGCGCAATTGCTGAGAAAGAAAATAGGCAATAAATGAAACTTAAAATGGTGAAAAATGGTTTATGAAAGTGAATTAGAAGCAGGTTTTCCGGTGGTAAAATTTCATACTATGGTGGAGCATACGTAATTGGATAGTATTATTTTCTTCAGTGCAACAGTTATAAGATGTAACACTGCATAATTGTAATGCGGATATGAATGTGGGAACCTTTTAAATTGGTGGAAATAACATAAAAATAATTAGTAACAATTAAAATAAATAACATGAATACAAGAGTAAAAATTTTAATGGCAATTGGATTAGTTGGCACAATGCTTAGTTGCAAAACAACTTTCAATGCAACCGAAACATTGCAGGTAGCACAAAATAGAAATGCTATCTACCAGGAAATTATTTCAAATCCTGTTCAGTTAACCAGTTTCATCACCGAGGCACAAAAAAATGACGAGGCCAAAAAGATATTGATGAAGGCTCATATGGAACAGATGGAATCTGGAAATATGAAAATGATGATGGAGAAAAATCCAGAAATGAAGAAAAAAATGGAATCCCATATGCAAACGATGATGGAGAAAAATCCTGAAATGATGGAAAAGATGCAATCTCATATGCAGATGATGATGGAGAAAAATCCGGACATGATGCAAAAGATGCAATCTAAGATGCAAATGATGATGGAGAAAAATCCGGACATGATGCAAAAGATGCAATCTAAGATGCTCGATAAAATGATGGACAGTGAAATGGGCCGTAAAATGCTGATGGATCAAATCCAGGGCAGCAATATGATGAAAAAAGAGATGAAAGAAAAGATGATGCAAATGATGAATGAAAATCCTGAAATGATGGAAGAAATGATGCAGAATATGATGGAAAAAAATCCTGCGATGATGATGAAGATGATGGAAAAAAATCCTGAAATGATGCAGAAGATGAAAGGGAAAATGAAAAAGAAAAATTAAGGATAAATCACCATAGAAGAATATGAAGAACAAAAACGAACATTAAACACTAAAAATTAATACAATGGAATACTATTTCAGTAAAACAATTGCCGATAGTTTCGACAATGCAATTCAAAAAGTTACAGAAGCGCTCAAAGCAGAAGGCTTTGGCATATTGACAGAAATTGACCTAAAAGCAACATTAAAGAAAAAGCTTGATGTGGACTTTTATAATTACAAAATCCTGGGTGCCTGTAATCCGCCTTATGCCTACAAAGCCCTGTTGGCAGAGGATAAAATAGGAACCATGTTGCCTTGTAATGTAATTGTTCAGGAAAAAGAAGCCGGCAAGGTAGAGGTTTCTGCTGTTGATCCGGCAGCCTCTATGCAAGCAATAGAAAATAATAAACTTGCTGCAATTGCAAAAGAAATAAGAGCAAGTTTGCAAAAAGTAATTGAGCAGTTGTAGCCTTTTAGAATTGTGTACTAAAAGTCCTTTAAAAATAAAACTTATAAATAAAATCAATTATCAACAGAATATTTTTTTGGGGCACTATTTCACTTTACTCAAAGGATCCCTGGAAGTACACTCATGAACATCCTTGCGTGGTGTTCATGAGTGTAAGTATCATCGGAGTTGCCATCAATGCAAAATGGTTGAAAGTGAAAAACTGAATAATTATTTTAACCGGGTTTATAACCAATAATAATTAACGGGCAACAGCAAAACTGAAGAGCAGGCAACAGTGCTTCTGAAGAAATTTTAAATCATACATAAAATGATGAACGATCATTCCTGGGGATGGGGCATGGGTTGGGGTATGTGGATTATCCCTATTGCTATCATTATCATTGCTGTGTTTTTTTTGAGAGGCAGAGGCCGAAAGTGAACTCAGCAAAGAACAATTTGTGCCTGTAAAAAAATGAAATAGGGAGAATAAAAGTATTATTTCCACAGATAAAAGCCGTGTAACCGCCCATGCTACTGAAACTAACGAAGAGATGATAATAGCAAAATCAGTTTCCAAATTTTTAAATAGTATAGGTAAAAAATAATTTTATGGAAACAAAAAATATACAGGAAACCGATAAAACATTGTTGCCGGAATTGTTGCATAAAATGAATGCGTATTGGAATGCAGCAAATTATTTATCTGTAGGTGAGATTTATTTTTGTAATAATTCATAGGGCGGCCCGGCTTTCTGATTATTGTTGCTAATAAATGAGCAGAAATTGTCCGCATTTATTTACCACCCGATGCCAATACGCATTTTCTTTCGCATCGGGGTTTTCGCCACACGTTAGTTCAACATAAAAAAGTTAACGTGGCGAAACCCCGATGCGGCAAAATGGACAAAGTGAGCTGTTACGCTTAATTTTTCCAAATGAGGCTTTCCATATTGCAAGGGTTACAAAACTGCTTGAGTTAGTAAGCTGTTTTATTTTTACCTTTTGGCTTATCAATATTTTTTACCGTGGTATCTAAACAAAAAAAAAGCTGAGGAGAAATTTACTCCGTTTTATAATCAGCAATTTTATTTACAGCCCAAAAAGACAGACCCCATTTAACTATTTTATTGTAGGTATTTTCCAAACCATTGCAGGTAACGGGCAAACCTGTCTGCCTGGTAAGAGGGCTTGGTAATTCCATGAAACTGACCTGGGTAAATAACAAGCTGCGTTGGTATACCCAATGATTTAAGCGCCTGGTACATTTGTTCGGAGCCGGCTACCGGTACATTAAAATCTTTTTCGCTGGCCATAAACAGCGTAGGTGTTTTTATTTTATCAGCTTTAAAAAATGGGTAAGAAAGATCCATCCATTTTTTGGCGTTTGTCCAGGGTGTACCAAGTTCTGTTTCGTACTGTGTAACATACTGGTCTATCCCATACAAAGTAAATTGTAGTGAGCTGCCGGCACCGCTTGCAGCAGCTTTAAAACGGGTATCGCTGGCAATGGTATAGTTGGTAAGAATGCCGCCATAACTCCAGCCGCCGATACCCATATTTTTTTCATCGGCTATACCTTTTGCTACAAGATAATCTGCCGCTCCCAAAATATCCAATACTTCCTTATTACCCCAATCTGCATAAATAGCTTTTGTATAGGCTACTCCCCTGCCACTGCTGCCACGGTAATTTACAGCAGCAACTGCATAGCCACCGGCTGCAAGCATCTGCCTGTTTAAATCAAAGCCATAATCGTCCTGTGCCACCGGGCCACCATGTATAAAAAGAATGAGTGGCAGTTTTTTACCTGGCAGCACAGCCACTGGTTTATACAAAATACCGGATACTTTGTTGCCATCTTTACTGGTGCTGGTAAAGCCTTCTACCGTTGCAAACTGTATTGCATTTACAACAGAATCCTGCACATGCGTAAGCCTTCTTACAGTGTTGTTTTCCACTGCGTACAATTCTCTTGGTGTGTACGGCTCACTCATAATCGTAACCAGTGCATCAGATTGCTCAGCACTTTCAATAGAAGAAAAACTTTTATCACCGGTTGCTATTGTTTCAATAACGTTACTGCTTATATTGATTTTTGCGATGTATTGTTTCCTGTCATCTTCTACTAAAAAACGCAATGACTGGCCATCTTTACTCCATTGAAGGTCTCTTACCGGCCGGTCTAATTTTTCTGCCAGTTGCCTAACCACCCCGCCGGCAGACGGCACTACGGAAATAGTATTTTCTCCATACATGGTAAAGTTGAGATTACTGGTAGAACTGGTATAAGCAATCCGTTTACCATCAGGGCTCCACCGGGGGCTTTTATCTTCGCCGGCCCAGGTAGATAGCTGCAGCATTTTAGCGCCAGGCACTGCATCCATTACCCATATATCTGTATTGTCATTTTTATCAATGTTCTCTGTGCGGTTGCTTACAAATGCCAGCTGCTTTCCATCAGGACTCCAGGCAGGTGCAGTTTCGTTGTAATTACCTTTGGTTAAAGTATCTGTTTTTTTTGTGTTGATGTCAAAAATATAAAGGTGTGTAAAAATGTTTTCTACATAGCCATCAATATCCTGCTTAAAATGATAACGGTCCATAACGTAGGGCGCTCTCGTTTTTGTTTTAGCTGTATCAGAAAAGTCCTGGTCTTTAATGCTCATAGCAATCTTTTTTCCATCGGGGCTCCAGTCGTACTTATCAAGATCTCCTTTTATATTCGTGATCTTTTTCGCTTCGCCACCTTTGGTATTCATCAGCCAGAGCTGGGCAGTTTTTTCACCTTGCCTTGCTGAAATAAAGGAAAGCCATTTGCCATCAGGACTCCATTTGGGTGTACTCTCCCCTTCATCAGTATAAGTTAGCTGTACCGTTTCTTTACCATCCCAGCTAACCATCCATATATCGCTGTTGCGCTTGTCTTTTGTACTGTCTGCAGTGCTAATGCTGTAAGCCACCCATTTACCATCAGGGGATATTGCAGGCTCAACAATGTTTTTTATAAAGTAAACATCAGCTGGCCGTAATAGCCTTTTGGTATTGGTTTGAGCAGAAGCGTTGATGCAGGTAAAAGCAATGAAGAAAATGTAAATCGAAAATTTCATTTGATGGAGTTTTGGTATAAGTTTTAAAGTAAAGCCTTTTAGGTGGAAAGTTGAAATTATGCAAAGGAATTGAATTGCAACCAAATTACTACCTCCGGCTCTTGTAAATTTTGTATTATGGCTAATGACATTAACTTAAAAACTAAGCTGGGTAGAAGGGTAAGGAAGAAAGTTTAAGGATACAAAAATGGATATAAAATTAAATTCTAAAGAAAAAGCAGTAGTTCCCGGTAAGGATAAACCAAAAAAACAGCTTCTACATAATCATGATTTTTTTTCTACTTCTTTTTATTCCTACTATTAAAAACAATATGACCAAAAACAAAAACTGCCTTAAGGTTTAAGGCAGTTTCTTATTTCAACTAAAATTTTGCTCCTACAGAAACAAAGAATGTTCTTCCGTCCCCCGGCAATACTGCATGCCCGTTTAGATTTTTAATTGCCACGAATCCACGAAGTGGATATTCGTGCATTCGTGGCATAAATAAAAAATTTAAACATCCTCTAAGGCAGCTTTCTTATTTCAACTAAAATTTTGCTCCTACAGAAACAAAGAATGTTCTTCCGTCCCCCGGCAATACTGCATGCCCGTTTAGATTTTTAATTGCCACTAATCCACTAATAAGGACAATTTTTTCAAAAATAATTAATGGATATTCGTGCATTCGTGGCATAACTAAATTTAAAAACTTCTAAGCCAGTTTTCTTTTTCAATTAAAATTTTGCTCCCACAGAAACAAAGAATGTTCGTCCGTCCCCCGGCAATACACCAGGCCCCGGATAACCACCCGCCCTGCGGGTAAAATAACGTTCATCAAGCAAATTATTAATGCCGGCTTTTATATTTAAATTTTTAGAGAATTTATATGTTGCCGTTAAATCTGCCACCGTGTAAGATGGTATTAGGCCGTTTTGACCATTTGCATTTGGGGTAACGGTATTGTTGGCATCGCTGAAGGTTTCCCCTACATAGCTTACCTGCCCGGTTAAAAGAATAGATTTATATCCTGCTGAGATACCAGTACGCAGAATATTCTTAGGAGCATTTTCAACAGTCTTTCCTTTGGTACTGGCATCTTTATGGTTGCTGCTGTAGGATGCATCTGTGTAACTATAAGATGCAAACAGCAGTAAATCTGCAGGCTTATTTTTTGCAAACGCTTTTATAGGACTAAACTCAATAAAACCCTCAAACCCTTTGCTGATGCTATTGCCTACATTTGTAATCAAACGATACGATGCGCCCGATGGTGTAATGGTGCCTACCCGGTTTTGGTATAACAGGTAATACCCGCTCACGTCAAACTGGAGGAAACTTTTTACCTTGCCACGATAGCCCAAATCAAAATTATAACCTTTTGCATCCTTTAAGTTGGGGTCAACCACATCGGTTGTAGGTGGTGCCTGCAAATTTGCGAATTGAATAGGGCGATATGCCTGGGAATAGTTTCCGTAGAATTCCGTTCCTTTAGTGAGGTGATATTCTGCACCAATTCCTGCCAGTAAAAAGCTACGGCTGCGTTTAATATCCTGCAACTTTATTGCAGCGCCGCCAGAAGTAAACCCATTACGGCCCGAAGCCGCACCTTCTAACCATTCATAACGTAAACCGGGGATGATTAACAATTTGTCATTGATACGAAAAATATTCTCTGCAAATGCCGCAGCGTTTTTAGAATCGAATTCAATATCACGATTATAAACCCCAATCACACTCATATCATAATTTGTGCCTGTAGTTCCCTTTCCGTCTGCTTCCCTGAAAGTGGTACCTGTGTATAAACGAACGCCACCAGAAATAGTATTATTCATCATACCCAAACGATAATCGGTAATGATACGACTTTCCATTCCATAATTCCTGTACTTATCTGCGGTCAACATCCTGTTGTTATAGTTAAGTGTTACAGAATTAATGCTGTCTTTTACTGTAATGGATGATAGGAAGCCGACACTGTTTCTGTCGCCAATAGTCGCAAATAATTTAGTATTCCAACGGGTCTTTTCATTCACCTGGTAGTTGGCTATCAGCGCCGGTGTTGTCCATAAAATATCAAACCAGTTCCTGCTCCGAAGGCTTTGCTGTGCATCTTGTTTAAACTGGGTATCTGTAAGTCCACCAGCCTGCTGACTGCGGATATGTGAACGCATTACTTCGGCAGTGAGGGAGAATTTCGGTGTTAAGTGATAAGTAATAGTTGCGAATCCGGAATTGGTATTATAGCGGCTGTTTTGCCTCCAGCCATCACCATTGCGGTGGTCAAAAAAAGCATAGTAATGTATTTTGCCTTTTTTACCGCCAATGGCATTATAAGAATTAAACAATCCATTACTACCCATTGTTTGCTGCGTTTCAAATTCAAATGGCTTATTGATTTCACTGCCATTTCGTAAAATATAATTCACCATACCACCAAACTGCGGACCATATTGTAAAGAACCCTGCCCCCTTATAATTTCAATTCTTTGCACTCCCTGTAATTGAGGATTGTAATAGGCCTCCGGGTAACCAAACGGGTCTGCAGAAATATCGTAACCATTTTGCCTGATGTTAAACTCCCAGCTACGGTTTGGGCTGAGGCCCCTTGCTGCTATGCCAATTTGAATTCCACTTGGGTCGCTTTCCCAAATATGAATGCCGGGCACTTTTGCCAGCACCTGACGCATATTATTGGTAACTACATTACCCTGCACATTATCTAATACGATAAGGGAATTTTTCTTTCCGGCATATATGGATGTTCCTACTATTTCAGGCATTTGCTGAATATCGCTTTTACTGTTTCTGCCTACTATTGTTATATCAGGAAGGTTTTTTATATGTAAAGCAATTGTATCAGTTTCGGTTGAAGTTTGCGAGTAAACACAATTATAAAATGGAAAAAGTAAGGCCGCAGTTATTATTCTTTTTATCATAAGATCATTTTGAAATGCAAAGCTATTTTTAACAAGTTGTCGTGCACTTCGCAATCGGGAAAAAGGTTTTTACAATCGGGAAATTGATAAAACAGCCTGATATCCCCATAACTATATAAATATTTGCCACAATTCTGTAACTTTTTTAAACGAACCGGATTATACCTTTACAACCTGGCAATTGTCGTTTTTAAACTAATTGCTTTAGTTTTACAGCAAATCAGATGAAAAGAAATTTATCCATACGACTTAAGGCAGGCTTGCTTCTAATAGTATTCGCAATGAATACTGTTGTGGGATTTACCTGTGCTGTAGGTATAGATATGAGTTTCAATACTAAGCATCATGATGAGGAGCAATCAATAGAAAACCCCATTCATATTCATGCGGATGGTAAAAAACATATTCATCAGGAGCCTGTTAAACCTGCATCTCATACTCATTCGGATGGCAAAAAACATATTCATCAGGAGCCTGTTAAACCTGCCCTTCATACTCATGCTGATGGCAAAAAACATGAGCACTCAAATGAAGCCATTACACACAAGCACGAGGAGAAGAAAGCCCCTGAAAAAGATGGTTGCTGTAACAACGAAGTAATTAAGTTTCAAAATGTAGAAAAAAACCTTACTCCTAAAACGATTATTGACGTCCCCGGGTTTGTAGCAATTTTAAGTACATTTCCTGCGGTCAATTTATTTAATGTAGTCAGATCTTTTCCTCATAAAAGAATAGTAAGATTTTTTTATCCTCCCCCACCCGACATACTCATATCCATTCAGAAGTTTCAGGTTTGATTATTGTAACTGTGTTTGATGGCTTTTGCCCATCAAACTAAAATCATTTTGCCCAATGGCAAATTGTATTGTTCAGATAATGTAATCAAATTTTTTATGTTTATACGTAGTGCATTCATTTTTATCAGTCTGTTTTTATCAGTAGCTTCTTTTTGTCAAAAGCAAATTTCAGAAGCAGATGCGGTAAGCATGGCTGTAAAAAACAGTAAAAATATTTCAGCATCCGATTTAGTTATTAAGCAGCAAAAGCAATTGCTTAAAAGCAGCATCAACCTTCCCAATCCTGAAGTATTTGTAGAAAGCCCCACGGGCAACTTTTATACAGGAAGTGTTACCCAATCAATAGAGTTTCCCACGGTGTATGGTAAGCAATATCAACTGCAAAAGCAGCGTATTGGTTTGGCTGAAAAAGAAAAGGCAGTAACTGAAGCTGAAATAAAATACCAGGTAAAGCAATTATATCTATTGCTTCAATACGCCGATACATTACAAAAACAATTGTTCATTCAGGATACCGTGTACGAAAGCATCAGCATTTCTGCAGGCCGCCAGTTTGATGCAGGACAAATTGATTACCTGCAAAAAGTATTTACAGAAACACAATATGGCGAAATTCACAATCAATATTTGCAATCACAATTAAATGTAAGCAACCTGCAAAGTCAATTGCAATTTTTAACTGGCATGCAAGAGCCATTCAGGGCGGTTCAACTAACCAGTCAATTGATGAATATTGCAGCGCAACAGGACAGTGTAGCATTGGCTGCTAATCCAACGATGGAGTTATATAAACAAACACAAAACGTTAGTGAGAAAAATATTGAACTCCAAAAAAATAAAGCATTGCCCGGTTTGGCATTCGGTTATTTTAACCAGGGCGAAAGAAGCACTCCTGTTGGCAACAGGTTCCGTTTTGGCATTACTGTACCATTATGGTTTTGGCAATATAAAGGCAATATTAATGCTGCAAAAACTGAACTGGAAATTAATAAGCAAAAAACAAACGGGATGCAGCAACAACTTTCTGTACAGATGATACAGGCACAGAATGAGTTGGCAATAAATGAGCAGTCATTAAAATATTATCAAACCACGGGCATTAAAAAAGGCAATGAAATGATTAATACTGCGAAACGTTTTTTTGAAAGTGGCGAAACAGATTATATCAACTACCTGCGAAATATCAATGATGCCTGGTCAATACAATTAAAATACCTGGAAGCCATCAGAAATTACAATCAAAGCATATTATCTATTAAATATTTAAAAGGGGAATTATGATACGTACATTTTTAATTTTATTATTATTTATACCTTTTACAGTATTTGCTCATGGTGACGAAGACCACGGCGATGCAAAAAAAGGCACAGTAAAATCCGCCGCTTATTTCAGTAGTGAAGCAACATCGGATAAATATGAATTGCTGTTTAAATACCAGCCTTTATCAGCAGGTAAAGAATCGGCGCTAAAATTATATGTCAGCGATTTTAATACAAACGCAGCAATTGACAGTGCTAATCTGCAAATTACTGTAAGTGGCAACCCCAATATAAAATTAACGGTAAAGCAGGTTGATAAAGGGGTTTACGAAGTAGGCGGAATATTTCCTGAAAACAAAGCTTACAACCTAACTGTAAATATAAACTCCGCATTAGGGCCCGATTTGTTGCTGGTAAAAGACATTGAAATTGGAAAAGAACTGGCGGCCGTTCATGATGAATCCGTAGTTACCAATCATTGGTATCAAAGCACCATTTTCTATATAATATTAAGTTTACTGGCAGGTATGCTGATGATGTTTTTTATAATGAAAAAAACTAACCGTAAAGTAGCCGCAGCTATCATCATTTTATGCTGCTTATTACCCACTGCCACTTTCAACACTGCAGGAGCACATGATGGGGAAGACCATGGAGGCGGTGGAGCAAAAGGCGGTACATTATCCGGTACATTTATGGTTGAAAAAGAATCCCAGTTTCTCTTCAACGTTCTTACTCAAAAAATTGAAACCGGCGATTTTAATCAATCAACTCAGGTGTTGGCCACTGTTGTAGCATCGCCACAAGGCAGGGCTGTAATACAATCGCCTCAAACAGGTAAAATAATTTCATTAAAGGCAACACCGGGGCAAACGGTGGGCGCAGGGCAGGTAATTGCAGTGGTAGAGCAAACTATTGATGCAGGTACCCAATCAGGCATCATTGCACAAAACAGCGACTGGAAAGCAAAACGCAATGAAGTAGAGGCACAATACACGGCTGCAAAAATTCAATACGACCGGTTGATGAAGATAGCAGATATTGCCGCCAGGAAAGATATTACGGAGGCAAAAGCAAGATTGGAACAGGCAGAAAAAAACAGGGCTTTATATCAAAATATTCCTTTGCAAAAAGTGCAGGCTGCAAAATACTTTAACCTGGTTTCTCCTATTACCGGAATCGTGGGCAATTACAATTATTCGGTAGGTTCTTTTATTAACAGTGGCGAAACTTTACTGGAAGTTACCAACCTGAATAAAGTTTATGTAGAGGCACAGTCGTTTGCAACAGATGCCAACCAATTAAAAGAACTGGCGGGTATTACAACATCCTCCAATAATAAAAGTGATACTACACTGTATCAATTAAAATTAGTGTCCGCTGCACAGGAAGTGAATGCTGCCAACCAATCGCAAAAAATAATTTTCGAAATTGTAAATCCTAAAGGGCAGTTTAAAATTGGCGAAAGCATCAACCTGTATCTATCCTCAAAAAATATTTCTACACAGGTAATAGTACCCAATGATGCAATTGCAGAAGTAAATGGAAAACCGGTATTATTTATAAAAGATAAAGCAGAGCAGTATAGCATCAGTTACATCAGCAAAGGTGCCTCCAATGGAAAATATACTACTATCATTAAAGGTGTAGAAGAAGGCGAAAGAATAGTTAGCACAGGAGTTTATCAAATGAAAACAATCTATCTCAATCAATAAACATTTATCAAAAATTAAAAACAAAGCAATGAAACAATTTAAGATGGCCCTGATGGCAATCATTACAATTTTCTGTATAACTACAGTAAATGCACAAACCAAAAAAAGTAAAACGGTAAATCAACAACACACAATGGTATATCAATGCCCAATGAAATGTGAAGGCGATAAAACCTATGATAAGGCAGGTAAGTGCCCTAAATGTAATATGAACTTAAAGGAAGTATCAAAAGAACAGGCCAAGGCTGCAGGGTACCAATGCCCTATGAAATGTGAGGGCGATAAAACCTATAGCAAAGAAGGAAAATGCCCCGAATGTAATATGGCATTAAAAAAAGTAAAGTCTGAAAAAGTAAAAGAAAGTCACGAAGGGCACAACCATAATTAAATCAATAAACAAATAAATAAAAAATGAAACAGGTATTAAAAATTACAACTGCTATTATTGCCATCTGCACTATCGCATTTTTATCGGCTTGCAATAATAATGCATCTACAGAAAAAACAACAGTCACAGACAGCACTGCAACCACCGGCGAACATGCACATCAATACCGCTGCCCGATGAATTGTGAAAAAGGTAAAACCTATGATAAGGAAGGCAACTGCCCGGTTTGTGGTATGAAGCTGGAACATTTTGATGGCGTTGATAATGGGCTTGCTTACAAAATGGAATTTGCTGCTGCCCCCGGCCAGGTAGAAGCTGGTAAAGCTGCTGTGTTAACCTTTACTCCAAAAGTGTTGGGCAAAGAAACTGAAGCAGTGGCGCTGGATGTACAGCATGAAAAGAAAATCCATTTAATAGTTGTAAGCAACGACCTCAGTTATTTTGAACATATCCATCCCGATTACCAGGCTGATGGCTCTTATAAAATAACGGTATTGGAAAATAGTAAATCGTACAGCAATGGTCCCGGCAAAAATGAAACCCGTTTTGCAAGCGGTGGAGACTATACTTTGTTTGCAGATTACCTGCCAAGCGGTGGCAGCCACCAGGTAGAAAAAATACCTGTAAATGTAAAAGGCACAGCAAAAGCACCGGTTACTTACAATGCAAATAAATTAACAGGCACATCCGACAACTTCACGGTAACACTGCAAGCAACAGGTGGAAAATTATTAACGGGAACACAAATGCATATCGCAGGAGAGCTAACACAAAATGGCAAAACTGTTGATGTAAATACACTGGAAAATTATCTCGGCGCTAAAGCCCACATGGTAGTGGTTAGTTTAAATGATAAAGAATACCTGCATGTGCATCCGAATGTGAGTGCCGGCAAGTTTGATTTGCATACAACTTTTAAAAAGCCGGGTATTTATCGTGGCTGGATTCAGTTTCAAAGTGCAGGAAAAGTGCATACCGTAGATTTTGTGATGGACGTAAAAGAGGGAACGGCTGGTGATGTAAAGAAAGCAACGGAAGGACATGATGAAAAGGAAAGCGGTCACGAAGGGCATTAATATTTTTAAGTAAAAGGGTTTGGCCGAAGTCAAACTCTTTTACTTAAAATTTCTCAGCAGTTAAAACATGCGTTATGCAATTCAACAAGATTTTATTTTTAGTAATAGTAATATGCAGCACTGCATCTATTGCACAGGCACAGCAGGCAAAGAAAACGGAGGAAGTTTGCTACAACCCCAATGCTAAAGGCGATACCAGCAAACGAAGTATTAAATCTGCTGCGGTTGGTAAAATCGGAGATGCCGGTATCACTATAAATTATCATTCACCGGGTTTACGTGGCAGAACGATTTGGGGCGGCCTGGTTCCCTACAATGATGTTTGGGTAACAGGTGCTCATAATGCAACCAGCATCGAAATTGATAAAGATTTTATAGTGGCCGGTACAAGCATATCAAAAGGCAAGTATGCCATCTTCACCATTCCCGGAAAAGAGGAATGGACAATTATTATCAACAAAAACTGGGAACAGCATTTAACGGATGATTATTTGCTACAAGAAGATGTAATAAGAATAAAAGTAAAGCCAATACAGCAACAGCATATAACAGAACGATTACAGTATTATATAGAAGATAATAAAAACGGTAATGGAAAAATTGCAATAGCATGGGAGCTGCTGCGAATTGAATTTGATTTAAAAATTAAGAAATAAACAATGAATCATCTACACCCAAAACAGCAATCAGCTGCCCCATGCATCCCTAAGTAATTAAGGGTACCCCTGATTGTACTTTGTGTAGCAATTGGATTATCATTAATGCAAGCATGCTGAAAGTAAAAACGTAATCAACAATCAATTTTTATAAATATTAAAATTAAAATTATGAAAAGTACAATTCTTATTACAGCAGCTTTAATCTCTGCCGGTCTTTTTTTTCAGTCATGCGATAGCAAAAATAGCACTTCAGTTAAAACTGAGACTGATACCACGATGG
>Ga0335397_10000947_pt1 | contig 39182 bp, 36 predicted proteins | sample MAT04_FD_205740 | JGI IMG/M metagenome (GOLD analysis project Ga0335397, IMG submission 205740) | Freshwater microbial communities from Lake Fryxell liftoff mats and glacier meltwater in Antarctica - MAT-04 (spades assembly) (version 2) ... | reverse complement strand
TCGGTCACGCTCATCGTGATGGACTTCGACGCCGACGGCAAACTCGACATCGCCTGTGGTTCCGAAGAAGGCACCTGCCATTGGTGGCGCAATCTTGGCCCGGTGGCGCAAAAGAAGTAAACCGCAAAGAGAAACTCAAGCAAAAGATAACCGCAGATTTCGCAGATTCACGCAGATAAAGCGAAAGCGTGCAATCTATTCTGATCACAGGTTCTTTTTGAAATCTGCGTCCATCTGCGAAATCTGCGGTTACTGTATTTCTAGTCTGCCTCTCAACAGACGGTTTCTAGTCCGGCAGCGTTTCGTTGAAGAACCTCAGGAAGTTGCCGTACAGGATGCCGGTGACGTCGGCCTGTGAATAGCCCTTCTTTTCGAGCATGCCGGCAAGTTTTTGCAGGTCGGCGATGGTGTCGAGGTCGGTCGGGGTCTGCTCGGTACCGTAGCCGCCGTCGAGGTCGCTGCCGATGCCGACGTGGCGCGTGTTGCCGGCCATCTGGCAGATATGGTCGATATTTTCGATGGTGCGGGCTAGCGTCACGGTCGGCGGGGTGACGCCGCGCTCGAAACCGGGTTGCAGCATAATGGCGTCGAAAACCATGCCCAGGATGCCATCGCGTTCGATGACCACGCGAATCATGTCGTCGGAGAATTGGCGCTGCCAATCGGCGAATTTGCGGGCGTTCTGATGGCTGGCCAGCACGCGACCGCCGTACCACTTGACGGCATCCCAGAACGAGGGATCCGACGTGTGCGTCAGGTCGAGCGGGATTTTCAGGTCTTCCATGCGTTGCAGGATTTGCTTGGCAGCGGGATGTAAGCCGACTTCTGTGCGCGTGCCGCCGCCGTAGCGGTTGACGCCATAATGCGTCAGGCCGATGGCGCGGACACCATGCTCGAAAAATTCCTGCACCTGATCCGGATCGAGGATCATGTCCGCGCATTCCATGCTGACGATGTAGCCGAACGGGGTGCGCTGGGAATCGAAATTCCAGCAATCGAGATGCTGCTGCAACTCTTTTTTCGTGCGAATCTGCCGCATCACCCCGGCCCGTTCCAACGCCCGGTAATACGCCAGATGGGCCATGCCCATCGCGTAACAGGCCTGAGCGGTTGGCAGGCCCGTCAATCCCTGAGCGCGGTTTTCCATCCGGTTGTACAACGTGGCCAGGCAGAGGCCGATCTCGCCACGGCGCATTTCGGGGAACGAGACCGTGTTGGTGCCACGGCCCCATTCCGTCATCCCGCCGAGATTGGTGTGGGTACTCTCCGCACCGAGCGGCCGGACGAGATGGGCTTCCCGGGTACGCATTTCCGAAATCGGCAGCGAGAGATCACGGCCCCAGTCGACACCATTCCAGGCCAGATCGAGATGGGCGTCGAAAATCAGCATGGCACCATTCCTTAAGCATTCAACGAGAACTGGCTCGAGCGAACTACAAACGAACCCAGAATCTGGGCACGGAATTAACTTTTGAGTCCTGAGGCGACCTGAATCATTTCATTGACCGAAGTAGAACTGCCAAACGCAAACAACGCATCTCCGGCTTGAATGATGCACGAGCCGGAGGGAGGCATCAACCGCTCGCCACTTGGTCGCCGGATGCCGATGATCATGATCCCCTTTTCGCGAAAGTCGGTCTCTCTGAGCATTTTGCCGATGAATGGGCAACCTGGCGACATGACGATCTCCGCCAGTTCCAACTGGCTTCCTTGATCATCTGTGACCTCCAGAAAATCTTCAATGCTGGGATTTAGCATGAAGCGGGCCATTTTGACCGCGCCGCTGGTGAAGGGGCTGACCACCCGCGACGCACCGGCGCGTTGCAGTTTATCGACGGCTTTCTCGTCACTGGCACGGGCGATGATCTGCAATTTTTCGTTCAATAATCGCGCTGAGAGCACCACATAGACGTTGTCCGCATCGGTCGGCAAAACTGTGGCCAGCGATTTCGCGCGGTGAATTCCGGCCTGAATCAGCACGCCATCATCGGTCGCATCCCCCACCAGATACAGCCATTTTCGCGCGCGACAATCGGCTTCCAAGTGACCGGCATCGCAATCGATCACGACGAACGGCTGCTGCCGCGAGTGTAGATACCGGCAGATTTCGCGACCCATTCGGCCGTATCCACAGACGACGAAATGGCCTTGCAGACGTTCGATGGCCTGATTCATACGCCGTCTTTCCAGCATTCCACTGAGTTGGAGATTGACCAGATATTGGCCGAGTTGTGACACACTGTAAGTGAATATCCCGACGCCGAATACCAGATAAGCAATGACGAACACTTTCGTGCTGTCATTCAATTCAGTCTGATTTGTCGCCGAGAGACCGACTGTGGTCATAATGATGACCGCCTGGTATAGGCATTGCAGCCAGTCCCAGCCCTCAGTCAGTCGGAATCCCAGCATTCCGATCAATGTGAACGACAGCAACAGGCCTATAACGAACAGCAGTTGGCGCATGCGCCTTGGTACTTTCACCGGCTCAGGAAATTCTCAGCAGCCATCGTGACCAGAATGAGGTTGGTAGGTCAGGGCGAACGAGTTTTTCTGCACGCCCCAACCGCCGTAACACGTTCTCCGCGGCAAGATACCCGCTGCGAACGGCTCCTTCCATTGTCGCCGGCCAACCGGTGCGCGTCCAATCCCCGGCCCATTGCAGGTTCTCCACAGGGGATTGCTGTTCGGGGCGATACCGTTCCGCACCGGGCTGCACGGAAAACACGGCTCGATGTTCCGTCACCAAGCGGCGATGCAGGACATTCGCTGCTCGCGCCTGCGGCCAGATGTCCGCGAGTTCCGCCAGCACATGCCTTTCGACTTCCTCGGCCGATAAAGTGGCCAGTTCCCGGCTCGCGCTGATCACAATCTGATAGTAGTATTCGTTCGATTTCGACGCCGCATCAGCAGAACCCGCCGCGATCGCCGTGCGGTTGAACAGCCATTGGGAGAGTCGCCCCACCAGCACCGCATGCGGCAAATCGGTAATCGGCCGATCGAGCCAAAGGTGCAAACTGGAAATCGGTGCGGATTCCAGTTTCGCTAAGTCGGTCACCGCTGGATGTGAACGCAGTATTTCGGGCATCATGTCAGCCACGCGTTGCCACGGGACGGCGAGCACGAATTCGTCTCCCTGCATGCGAGAGCCATCACGCAGCAGTAGCGACTCGATTCTTCCGCCAACGCTTTCAAGATGTTCAACACCTGCTTGCAGCCGGACTTCAACACCGCGTGCCGACAACCAGCCGATCAACCGCGAACCATACAATTCTTCCAGCGGTACGGTCGGAATGTCGACCACCCAACCATCACGATGACGCAGAAATCCATCCACGAAGACCTTCCGCGCCGCTGGAACGGAAATCCGTTCCAGCGACTCGCTCAGCGCGCTCACTAGCACCACTTGCCAGAATCCATTCACGGCTCCCGCCGGCTGCCGCGACTCCCTCAGCCACTCGGAGAAGGGCATATCCTCGCGCAAAGCTTGTTTGGGCTTTGCCAATTCGCGTAGACCACGGGCAATCGCCCATTTGTCCCTCCATGTCAGATACGACAGTCGCCGGAATGCCGCGGCCAGATGAAACGGACAAGGCCAATTGGTCGCTTCAAATCGGTCCGGGTGTCCGCTGGGGCCGATGAAATGCAGCGTGCGCTCGCGGCGAAACCCGTGTTCCAGGCCGATGGTGCGAATAAAATGGGCAAAATTCGTGCAGCAGCCCATTGTCACATGCTGGCAGTTGTCGACATAGCTTTGAGTCGTCGAGTCGAGAAAGGAACTCGCGCGGCCGCCGAGCCGAGGGCGAGATTCCAGCACCACCGCGGGGATTTGCCGTTCGGCGAGCGCAACGGCAGCCGCCAGTCCCGCCAGTCCGCCGCCGATAATGACCACGCGTCGTTCAGATGCCGTCATGCAAAGCCGTTCTCATCACCGCGTGTTCGTCATCGGGAAGTGTGAGCGGACCATTCGCTCGATGCGCATACCTATGATAAACAACCCCTGCCCGCTAGACCACGGCTGCACGGAACTTCCTGAATTCTCATCACGCTCCAAGGGGGATATGCTCAACATCAACAGAACGTGTGTGCCACTACTCATCTCCTGCGATAAGTCAATTCATGAATGTCACTCCTCTCGATTTGAGCCGTTTGAAAGTTTATCCGCTGGCGCAGCGTCAGCATCTCACGCGGGCGGACGATATTCTGGTCGATCCGGAATCGACACCTCGCCCGGTCAATGAGCGGAATGCCGCGCTGATCGCGGATTGTGTGCGGTCCATTCGCCGGGCGCGAGAGAGAGATGCGAGCGTGATGTTGATCTACGGTGCGCACCTGCTGCGGAACGGAGCCGCGAAAATTCTGGATCGGATGCTGTCTCGCGGCTGGCTGACTCATCTGGCGACGAACGGCGCGGGAACCATCCACGATTGGGAGTACGCCTGGTACGGGGCATCGACGGAGAGTGTGGAAATGAATGTGGCGAGCGGTACGTTCGGCACCTGGGACGAAACCGCTGTCAATATCCACCGCGCGATCCTCGTTGGCGCACTCGATGGCCTGGGATACGGTCGGGCATTGGGCCGCATGATCGCCGAAAACGGAGTGACCCTGCCTGATCCCGCTCAACTCGAACAGGCAATTCGCGATCAACCGTCGCATCCTCTCACGGGGGCGCGGGCCGATTTGTTACGCACCATGCGCCAATTCGGCTGGACGGCCGGCCCGCTCGCCATCAAACATCGCTGGCCGCAAGCGTCCATTGTCGGGCAAGCGTATCGTCACGGCGTGCCTCTCACCGTGCATCCGGGCATCGGCTATGATATCATTTCCAATCATCCGATATTCAACGGTGCCGCGATTGGCCGGGCCGCGGAGTGGGACTTCAAACTCTTCGGCGGTTCAGTGGAACAACTCGATGGCGGCGTCGTCCTGTCGGTCGGTTCGGCCATCATGGGCCCGCAAGTCTTCGAGAAAAGCCTGAGCTGCGTGAACAATCTTCGCCTGCAAAGCGGTCGCCCGGTGGTCAAAGATCACTCTATTTATGTCGTCGACTTACAGGATGGCGGTAATTGGGACTGGACGCAGGGCGAACCGCCAAAAACCAATCCCGCCTATTATCTCCGGTTCTGTAAGAGCTATTCGCGGATGGGCGGCACAATGCAATACCTGCAATGCGACAACCTGGCTTTCATCCACCACGTTGGTCACGCGTTGGATGACGCCTGAGATTTCGGAAATTTCAACGCGGGGAGATCTCGCGATTGTCGATGGAATTGTCCGCTCAACGGCAAGCGTTGCTCGCCGCGTCTCGATGAGTCCACGATGGATTTTACTTTTCGTCCGCCGAATCACTGATCCGATGTTTTCCCATTCGTCAAGCGATTTTTTGTCGTGTTTTCCACTTCTTGAGCAGGAAGTTGTCTGCGACCTGAGTTTCCTGGCGTTTTCGGTAGAAGCCTAGCAACTCCTATTTTGTCCGCCCGTTCATCGGAACTCGTCCCCATTCGTGGTTCCCATTCGATTTTCGCTCATGTCCGCGTCGATGACTCCGATGTCCGCATCCCTCGGAGGCTGTTCCCGATGCAACGTGATCAAAAAGTCGGTTTGGCACTCGGCGTACTGCTGATCGGCACTGTCGCCGCTTTTTTCTTCCGAAACGAGACGCACCCCTCGCGACGAGCGCCGAATCTCGAACGAGCCGCCGCCGTCGACCGGGAAATCGCCGAAAAGCGATTGACGCCGTATTTATCCCCCACGGAGCCTGAAGTGGTGCCGCAAGGGATCGCGTCCCGTTTCTCCTCGCGGACGGAATCGCCCGACATGCGGACTGGCGAACGCCGATTACCACGCTGGGAAGAACTCCAGGCCGAAATCCACGACCCGTTCGCGGAAACAATCGCCCAGACCACCGTGCCGGCACCTGCCCCCGATCCCATCCAGATGGAAAGCTTGATCACCGAAACGGCATCGACGGTCGCTTCCCCAACAATGGAAGATGCCGCTGAAGCGTCTGTCGCGGCCACAGCGGCGGAGACGATTCACGAAGTGCAGCGAGGCGAAACCTTGTCGTCCATCGCCGGCAAATACCTTGGCAGCCAGGCCCGATTTCAGGAAATCTACGAGCAGAATCGCCATCAGCTGCGCGACGCCAACGATTTGCAGATCGGCATGAAACTCCGCATCCCTGAGGCCACCTTGAAAGTCGCCGGCCGAGATCTATCCCCCCCGTTACCCGTGAAAACGCCCGCGAGCGAAAACTTAAACCGTCGACCGCAGCGTGACAAACCGCTCAGCGAAATGCCCCAGCCGCAACCACGGACGATTTCAGCGGAAAGCCCCACGCCTATCGACATCGAGGAATCGCCGATGAAGCCGACCGAACCATCAAATCAACCGCCGAGCGAAACCCCGAAGCTGAAATTCACGCCGGCCAAACGTCGTCCCGCGCGGGCTGCGAATGCCGCTCCCTGATGGGTGTCGAGGGCGAACTGATTTTACCTGCCAGGATTAATAATCGCCGACGACTTCTCCACCCGCGCGTCGAGAGGGATTGCAGCAGGCGTGGTTTACGAGAAGGCGGAACGAGACATTACAAGATCCGCAAACCCGCGGGAAGTGATTCGCCAAAGACCAGCGCTTGCGATTCCGAATCGAGCGTGCCGACTTCGCGAATCAGCCGACGATAGATCTGCGGTGCGGCGATGCGGTCCATCCACGAAAGGATGCGGTCGCGTGTCGCGACATCCACATCGCGATAGCGGTCCCCCGTCTGACGGCCGAGTTGCATCACCGCAAAAAGGTCGAGGGGATCATCGCCCGGAAGTTGCATGACGGCATTGATCCAGCGCGTTGCCGTTTCGGGATCAACTGTCAGATTCAGCGGTCCATAGGCTGGCCTCCGTGCGCCCAGGCGGGCCAGCATCCAGACCAAAGCGGATCGTACTCCTCCTGCTGAACCCCGCTGAAGCATCAGCAGCGCCGCGTATCCCAGTTCAACTTTCATCGCGACGGGGAGCAGTTCACAGGCACCGGCGGCCCGGCACATTTCCGCGGCTTCATGCGGACTGAATCCGCCGCCCTTTGCGGTGATGAATTTATCGACCTGCTTGATTTGTCCAACCACCGAGCCGATGAGTGCCTGCTGCTGACCGGCCGTCAATCCACCGGCGATTCGCCGCCAGAGAACCCACCATTCCGGCCGGCAGCGCGGTGAATTATGGACCAATTTGTTTTGCAATAGCTTCCATGTCTCCACGACACGCCAGTCATCGAGCGCGAATCCATAACCGGGCCGCAGGCAGAAGCCGAGCAGGTTCAGCCAGCGGGCTTCGTGCGCGGCCGACAATCGCCGCGCGGATTCGCAGGTGGACAATGTCTCCCAAAGTTGCCGTAATAGCGACGGTGGCCAGGCATGACGATCCTGTTCTAAAGTCGTGGAAAGGCGTTTCATCAATGTGGCAGGATCAGCTCCATCAGTCAGGAATGTTTCCCGAATGATTTGTTCCGCAACGAGCCGCTGATCATCCGAAACAATCCCCAGCGACTCCGCCGAGGACTCGTGAGCCGCGACATCGGTTTGTGTCGACGAGCGGACATCGAACATCAGCTTCCAGGCCCGTTTGCCGGACGTCTCGCGGCACCAAAGATCGAGCGTGCCGATTTCGTTCAAACGCACATGCAGATTGACCGTCAACCGCTCAGCCGCATCCGCGCGGCCGGCTTTCAAGACGGTGCGAATCGGCGGCAAAGCCGTGAGTTGCTGACGATCCACCGGGACGACATCGCCCGGCCGATCGGTGAGCCGCACGCTGGAATAGTAAATGGGAAATTCAATCGGCTGCGAGATGAGAACCTCAAATTGCCGTTGCGAGAGGTCAATCTCATCGCCGGGTTCTATGCCCGCCGGCGCCAGGCAAACAGCACTCGGGGGTTCACTCGCCACGCCCACATAATAGGTGCGCGCCAATCCGGCGGCGATGCGGACACCCTGACCGCGACGGACCATCCCGTAATATGCGGCCCCTTTCGCAACGGCCAGATCAAGCCGTTCGTGATCGAGAACGGCGACGTTCCAATCTGGCTCATCGGCCCGAAACCACTGCTGGATCACGTCGATCAAGCGCGCGCGAAGTTGCGACGAGCCGAATACGCCGCCATTGAACAGCACGATATCCGGCCGCGCGGGATCGTGAGTCTGGTTAGCCGCGCCGCGAGGGTTTCCGAGCGAAGCGTTTGCAGCGGACGCGCTCAGCTCCGAAGCCATCGCATCGCGGCTAAGCGCCAACACCTCACGATGCGCGGTCAGAAACGCCGCCAGATGTTTCGTGATCGCAGCATCCGCGGCATACGGCAGACCAAACTCCTGAAAGCCCGACTGTGCCGTTTCCGGCTTGGATTCGAGATCCACGTGGGGAAAAAATCCGTCAATCAAGAGGCGATCCACATCCTGCTTGGTGACGGGAACCTGCAATGATCCGCCAATCAATTTTGAGCCGCTGCCGGCGATCGACAGCGTGTACTCGCTCGGCGGATTGTCGTCCATCAAGATTTCTTTGACATGCCGACAGGATCGCAGCAACTGACTCCACGGCCGCGGTTCCAGGCGGCCGTTCGGTTTCAGCTTTTGTTCCAGATGATGCGCCAGCGCCAAGTCCATATTGTCGCCGCCGAGGATTAGGTGTTCGCCGACGGCGACGCGGTGAAACTGGATTGTGCCATCGGCTTGTTTCCGCACGCGGATGAGCGTGAAGTCCGACGTGCCGCCGCCAACATCGCAGACGAGAATGGTTTGCCCCGGCGAGACACGCTGCTCCCAATCTTCGGCATGCTTGGCGATCCACGCATAGAACGCAGCCTGGGGTTCTTCGATCAACACGACTTTCTTCAAACCGGCCTGCTGAGCCGCGCGAATCGTCAGTTCGCGGGCCACTTCATCGAACGATGCCGGCAGCGTAAGCACGAAGTCCTGCCGGGCCAGCGGCTCGTCGGGAAAGTGCGCGTCCCAGGCTTCGCGCACATGCTGCAAATAGCGGGCACTCACGGCGACAGGCGATAGCTTGCGGACATCCACCGCGCCCTGCCACGGAAGCAGATCGGCCGTGCGATCGACCCCAGGATGGCACAGCCAGCTTTTCGCCGAGGCGATCAGCCGGCTCGGGACCAGGGTGCCATGCTCGCGGGCGAACTGGCCGACGATTTCTGCTGGTTCTGCTTTTTGCCAAGTCAGGCGGCATGCACCGGCCGAAAATTCGCCACTGGCGGGTTGATACAGAAACGACGGCAGCGTGGCGCGTGCTTCGATCTGCCCCGGCGCGACGACTTGCGGGATTAGAAATGTTTCGATGCGGCCGGACGAATCGGCCGTGTCGATGTAGGCCAACGCGGAATTCGTCGTGCCCAGGTCCAGACCGACGACATAACGGCTCGGGGAATCGGAAGACATCACCGTCGGAGCGGACTTTCTGGGGAGTTGAGAAGATTGTCAGCGAGTGTTCGCAACTCGTGGCTTGAACATTGTCAAACTGTACCACGATTATTTCCAGAGCGGCAGGCCGTCACTGATTGACACCGGTTTGGTCGCGAATTGGTGGACAATGCTTGTTCACGACATGAATGGCCGCTACGGTTTCAGCCCGGAGGGCGGCAGAACTTTCTGTCGCCCTCCGGGCTGCATTCCTCCAACGACCAACCCAGGACTCACGTCCTGGGCTATCATCTGACGCCCTCTGGGCTAAAGCGTGAATCTCCTTACCCCACTAAGAACGACTGCATCCGTTCTGGCACCCGCCTCATCCGGCTGAATTCTTCGTGCCACGACTTGTCCTCAAGTCGTGCTCGATCAAGCACACGACTTGCGGACAAGTCGTGGCACGTCAAGCCGGAACATAAGACAGCAACGCGCGGGTTGGTGAACTGCTCGCCAAGCCGGGCGGGATGCGGTACAATCTGTCAGACCTGTTCTGAATTCGATTGTTCGCGGGAAAACGTCCATCATGCTGCTGGCACAGTTTGCAATCCCCCCGGCCGTCGCCATCGCCATTGCGGTGGTCGTGGTGATCTTTTTGCTGATCTTTCTGGCGATGTTCGCTCAGTTCATCAGCCTCTACATTCAATGCTGGATGACCGGGGCCCGCATTTCGTTTCCGCACCTCATTATGATGTATATCCGCCGGGTGAACCCGAGCGAGATCGTGCGGGCGCGAATCATGGCGGTGCAGGCAGGTCTGCTCGACTATTATCCCATCGCGACGAAGGACATGGAGTCGCATTTTCTGGCGGGTGGTAACGTCATGAAGGTGATTCGCGCCCTGATCGCCGCGAACAAGGCGGAAATCGATCTCGACTGGCAGACGGCTCAGGCCATTGATCTGGCCGGCCGCGATATTCTGGAAGCGGTGCGGACCAGCGTCTATCCCAAAGTGATCGATTGCCCGGATGGCAAAAAGAGTCAGGGGACGCTGGAAGCGGTCGCCGCCGATGGAATCCAATTGAAAGTGCGTGCCCGCGTGACCGTGCGGACGAATCTTCGCCAGTTAATCGGCGGTGCGACCGAAGAGACCGTCATCGCCCGCGTGGGGCAGGGCATCGTTCAGGCGATCGGCTCGACTCCTTCATACAAACTCGTCCTCGAAAATCCTGAGATGATTTCTCGGACAGTGTTGAATCAAGGTTTGGAAGCGCAGACGGCGTTCGAGATCGTGTCGATTGATATCGCCGATGTGGACGTGGGCGACAACATCGGCGCCCGGCTCGGTGCAGATCAGGCTGAAGCCGACATGCGGGTCGCGCAAGCGAAAGCGGAGCAACGTCGAGCCGAATTTACCGCGCGTGAACAGGAAATGGTGGCGCAGGTGCAGGCGAATCGGGCGGTGGTGGTGTTGGCCGAGGCGGAAGTTCCCAAAGCCGTCGCCGAGGCGTTCCGCAACCATTCGCTGGGTCTGCTCGATTTCTATGAACTGAAGAATGTTCAAGCCGATACTCACATGCGAAACGCCATCGCCGGTCCGGGCGGGGCCAGCAATTTGTAAAGTGTGGTACGAATCGACCGCATTTCAAAATCGTCTCATCTCATGAGAATCCTGCGATGAACCTGATGCCGACTCCGCTGCTGGCGATTGAAGGCGACATCGTCGGCATCATCATTCTGGTGCTGACAGTGCTGGGCTATTTCGTCCGGGCGATCAAAGGCAACGGCGATGCGCCTGCAGTGCCGCCGATCCGGAAGAATCGTCCCGAGTTGAAGACAGAGATTGAGGAGTTTCTGGAGGAGATCTCCGGCAAAGCCGCCCGCCCCGAGCCGCCTCGTCCCGCCCCTGTGCAACGACAGCCCGAACAGCGACCCCCTCCACGGAATCGCCCGCCGGTGAAGCAGACAATCAAGAAAGGGACGAACAAGCCGCCCCTGGCAAAGAAAAGCCTGGGGGCCGGTAAACCGACGAAATCGCTGGCCGATCAGCATTTGCCGCAGTCCAATCTCGGCGGTGGATTGCGGACGCATCTTGCCACCTACATGCATGCGGATCGCGTCGGCCAGGAAGCACAACGCGATGTGCAGAGTCAGATTCCAGCACAAGTTAAGTCGGACCTGGGCTATTCCGGTGCAGCCGCGGCAACGGCCGTTCCCAAGACCGTGCATCCGTTGGTCAAGCTGCTGCGCGATCCTCAGGGTGCCCGCACGGCCATCGCCCTGCAAGAAATTTTGCAACGGCCCAAGTGGCTGAAGTAGGATATTGTCGTTCCCGCGTCGAACGCCCCAACCTCGACGGAAAGTACGCTCGACATGACATCCCGAACTGCCGGTTGCCTTTGCCCCGGTCATCAGCCCGCCCCATCATCCCGCCGCGAGTTTTTGCAATCCGCCGGGTTAGGGCTAGGCTGGATCGCCGCCGCTGATCTGCTCGCGCGGCAGTCTCGCGCGGCGACCGAATTGCCCCACCGTGTAGCGAAAGCCAAGCACGTCATCTTCTGCTTTATGGATGGCGGCCCCAGCCATGTGGATACATTCGATTACAAACCGGAACTGAAAACTCGCGAAGGTCAGGTGATCGGGCAGACGGCCGTCTCTAAGTTATCCCAAAGCGAAGCCAGCCGAGTCTGGTTCGGCAGCCCTTGGAACTTCGCCCAGCGCGGCCAGAGCGGTCTATGGGTGAGCGATCTGCTGCCCCACATCGCTACGCAAGCCGATGAGTTGTGCGTCGTCCGTTCGATGATCGGCCGGCAACCGCTGCATGGGCAGCAGAATCTGCTGTTGCATACCGGTCGCGTGACAGGACTCGCTCCCAGCATCGGCTCGTGGATTTCCTATGGCCTCGGCACCGAGAACGACAACCTGCCGGGGTACGTGCTGCTCAACAACGATTGGATCCCCAACGGCGGCTTCGAGAATTTCGCCAGCGCGTTTCTGCCTGCGAATCACTCGGCGACATTGCTGCGGGCGAAGGGAGCGACGGTCGACAACATCGTCCCCGGCGATGCGCTCGCCGTGCAGCGCCGCAAACTCGATCTGCTCAAGGCTCAAGATGAAACCTTTGGTCGCGCGACGCCGCAACAGACGGTCATCGAAGCGGCGATTCGTAATTATGAAACCGCCTTCGCGATGCAGTCCGCGATTCCGCAAGTTGCCGATGTCTCTGGCGAGACGGCTGCCACCCAGGCCATGTACGGCCTGGACAGCACAAACGACTACCAGAAGTATTATGCCTTGCAGTGCCTGCGTGCCCGGCGATTGGTGGAAGCCGGCGTGCGATTCATCGAGATCACCTGCCCGCTCACCCATTCCAACAATTCGCCGTGGGACCAACACGGCGAGTTACGGAAGCATCATGGTGAGAATGCATTGATCACCGATCAATCCGTGGCCGCGCTGCTTGTCGATCTCAAACAACGGGGCCTGCTCGATGAAACGATCGTGCTGTGGGCCGGAGAAATGGGCCGCACCCCGCATACGCCCGGCTTAAGCCCGACCTGTGGTCGAGATCATCACGTCAACGGATACAGCCTGTTCCTGGCCGGCGGCGGCTTCAAACCTGGTTCTGCATTCGGCGCGACGGATGACTTCGGCAACGCCGCGGTGGAGAACCCGCTGGAAATCCACGATATCCACGCCACGATTCTGCACCAACTCGGTTTGGATCACCGCCAACTCATCTTTCGGTACGGCGGCCGCGATGTCAGCCTGACCGACGTGCATGGCCGTGTTGTGGATGAGTTGCTCGCTTAGCGAAGTTTGATTTTTCGATTGCTGGCTTCCGACGAACAGCGCATGCTGGTCCAGTTGTTCGTACATCGATTGCAGCCCTGTTTCGCCTTGGTACGCTGAGTCCTTATTTTATCTTCCATCAAAAGGCATCTCGATGAAAAATCTAAGAAATCGTGCATTTACGTTGATTGAATTGCTGGTGGTGATCGCCATCATTGCCATCCTGATCGCGCTCTTGCTTCCAGCGGTGCAACAAGCACGGGAGGCAGCTCGCCGAACTCAGTGCAAGAATCATCTCAAGCAGATCGGACTTGCACTGCACAACTATCACGATGTCTTCGGCGTCTTTCCACCCGGACGGAACAGCCTGGCGGGAACAGACTATCTTGGCCATAGCTGTCATACACGGCTCCTGCCGTACATCGATCAGGCACCCCTGTACAATTCCATGGACTTAAACAACGGCTTCAACTCTCCGCCGAATTTCAATACACCGGAATTGACCATGATTGCTCCGTACCTGTGCCCGAGCAACCCCGTGGTTGAAGGTGTCAATTGGACCAGCAGGACGAACGCGTCGCCGGGTGCAGATCCGAATCAGGACACGGCGCGGACACATTACGAGCCAATTTCTGATTCGGGATCAGGCCGTAACGCTTCATTGAGTTTAGTTGTCGCCAATGGAAACGGATTGACCTTTCATAATTCAAAGATCGGGACGCGTGACGTTGTGGATGGCACCAGCAACACGCTCGCGTTCTGCGAGATCGTCTCTCAAGGTCCGGGGACATACTCGTGCTGTTCGTGGCCCGCGTATGCCGACGGAATCGGCACTGTGAATGGAATCAATGCGCCCTTCAGATCGACCCCTGGCGGTGTCCCGCCATTCACACATGATATGTACGGCGGAAATGCATTCAGCGGTCCTGCCAGCTACCATGTCGGCGGTGCCCACTTCGCGATGGCAGACGGGGCCGTAAGATTTCTCTCACAAAACATGTCGCAAATCACACTGACGGCGCTGACGACGATCCACGGAGGCGAAGTCGCGGGAGAATTCTAACGGCCGGCCTGCGCCACTCGTCGCCCCCACAACCTGCCAACCACCAGCGCATGTCGTGGACCGAATCCATCAGTGTCTTCCAGGTGATTGATAATGCCCTATTCCAAACCTAGTTCCAAAGTATTTTACTCTACGGGATTATTTCTGATTCTTATGGGCTGCTCTGGTGAGAAGTCGTTGGAGAAGATGGATATTTCCGGAAACATCACATTCAACGGTGATCCGCTGGAGTCAGGGGAGATTATGTTTCGACCCGAGCCTGGTTCAAACGTTCCCCCTTCCGCCGCCAACATTATCAACGGCGAGTATCGTGCCGCCGGGCAAGCTGGAATCGCCGCGGGGACATATCGAGTCGAGATTCACGGATTTGAAGTCGACGAAAACGCATCCAAAGACTTGCCCGGCGGAAAGCTCGACCGCCCTCCGGCAACCCAAGGAATGCCTGTCGTCAGAAAACAGTATCTGCCACCAAAATACAATTCAAAATCTACGCTAGACAAACTCACCGTGACTGCTGGCGGAGAACCGGTTCAGCAGGATTACGAACTTGAGGAATAGCCGCTGAGATGTTGTTGCGGGTGAGATCGATTCACAAGCATTTCGTGTTCAGCCTATTCTATGGATATCTGCGCAGTTCCTCGAGCCATAACATAAACGGGGATCGCCGAAGTGTAGTAACTTTTCTTGCGCACTGCTAAACTCCGCTGCCGTACAAAGTCGGCTGAAAAATGTCGCAAAGTTCGTGTTCGAGTTGATTGCCCCAACATGCAAACCCGCCCGCTCGGAAACACCGGACTTGAACTGCCGATCCTGAGTTTTGGCGCATCGTCGCTCGGTGCCGAGTTTCGGTCTGTGGATCTGAACGAAGCCCTCGCTTCGGTTCACGCGGCGCTCGATGTCGGCATGAACTTCATCGACACGTCGCCGTTCTATGGCCGAGGCATGTCCGAGGTGCTGCTCGGCATCGCGCTCAAAGACATTCCACGTGAACGGTATTTTCTGGGGACGAAACTCGGACGGTACGACAAATCGCATTTCGATTTCTCCGCCAAGCGCGTTGCCGAGAGTGTCGACGTGAGTCTGCATCGGCTCGGTGTCGACTATCTCGACATCTGCCTGTGTCACGATATCGAGTTCGTCGAAATGTCGCAGATCGTGAATGAAACCTTGCCCGCGCTGAGCAAGATTCAGCAGCAGGGGAAGGTCCGGTTCGTCGGCATTTCCGGCTACCCGATGCACATTTTCCGTTATGTGCTTGATCAGACCCCGCTCGATGTCGTGCTGTCGTACAACCATTACACGCTGCAGAACACGATGTTCGCCGATCTGCTACCTTATCTGAAATCGAAAGGTGTCGGCGTCATGAACGCCGCGCCGTTTAGTGCGAGGTTATTGACAAATGCTTCGTTGCCGCCGTGGCATCGCGCGACGCCGAAGGTACGCGAGATTGCACAGGCGGCCGCGCGGAAGTGTGCCGAACACGGCAGCGACATCGCCAAACTCGCGCTGCAGTTTTCAATCCGCCATCCCGAAATGACGACCTGCATCACCGGTTCCGCGAATCCCGCCCGCGTACGGGAATGGGCACAGTGGGCCAGCGAACCGCTCGATGACTCTTTGCTCGCGGAAGTGCTGCAGATCCTGGAGCCGATTCACAACTGGTTCTATCATGAGGGCCGAACCGAGAACAACGACCCGTTGCCGCCGAAATTCGCGATCTCCGAATACCAATCCCATTAAATGCACCGAGGGGACGCAGCCCCTCGGCTTCCATCCTTTGAGAGACACCACGATGCATCGCTTCGCGTTTCTTTTGTTTGTCTCCGTTGCAACATCTGCCGCGGCCGAGGACAAGCCCTTCATCGCCACGCCGCTCACAGATCCGAAGGAATTCACCGGGGGCATTGAAGGCCCGGCGTGCGACGGCGAAGGGAACATTTACGCCGTCAGCTTTCTGAAGGCGCAAAACATCGGCATTGTGACTCCCCAAGGGGCCGCAAGTCTGTTCGTCACGCTTCCCGGCAAAAGCACGGGCAACGGCATTGTGTTCGACTTGAAGGGCCGGATGTACGTCGCCGATTACGCCGAGCACAACGTGCTACGGATCGACATGCAGACGAAGAAAATCGAAGTCTTCGCCCACGAGGCCACCATGCATCAGCCGAACGATCTGGCGATCGCCCCCAACGACACCATCTATGCCAGCGATCCAGACTGGACCATGAACAAGGGCCAAGTCTGGATGGTTTCGACAGCCGGCAAGATTCAGAAAGTCGCTGGCGACATGGGCACAACCAACGGCATCGAAGTCAGCCCCGACGGCAAATGGCTCTATGTCAACGAATCGGTTCAGCGCAACGTCTGGAAATTTCCGATCAAGCCGGATGGGACGCTCGGCGAGAAAAAATTGATCAAACAGTTTCCTGACCACGGCTTCGACGGCATGCGCTGCGACATCGACGGCAACCTGTATATCGCCCGCTATGGCAAAGGCACCGTCGTGATCATGACACCCGAGGGCAAAGACCTCCGGGAAATCGACGTCCTCGGCAAACAGCCCAGCAACGTGTGCTTCGGCGGCCCTGATGGCAAAACAGTCTACGTCACCGAAGTCGAACACACTCGACTCGTGCAGTTCCGTGTCGAGAAGCCAGGCCTCGCGTGGCAACGCTGGCAGAAAAAATAACGTCGTTGGTTAGCCGCGACGCGGAGGCTTCCGAGCGGAGCGTTTTTACTTCGATGGTCCGCGAAGCGCAAGCGTCCATGACATTCGTCACACCCTCAACCACAAGGAACCACCCATGTCCCCCCAGGAAAAAGCCGAATCACTCGGCGTTAAGTTCACGAAGCAGGAACCCGGCTATCTGGCACTTGTTGTCAAGACCGGCAACCTGCTCATGACGTCCGGCCATGTCAGCGACATGAAAGGCAAACTCGGTGCCGGCACGACCGTCGAGCAGGGCAAAGCTGCCGCGCGGGAATGTGCCGAGAAAATCCTGAACTCGGTCTGGAACGCGCATGGGACGCTCAACGGTCTCAAAGTTTTGAAACTCCTCGGCTGCGTGAATTCAACGCTCGAATTTCATGAGCAGCATCTCGTTGTGAATGGTTGCAGCGATCTGTTGCACGAAGTCTTCGGTAAAACCGGCGACGGCTACCACGCCCGCAGTGCACTAGGGTTCGCCCAGATTCCGACCGGTTCCGCAGTGGAAGTCGAAGCGATCTTCGAGATCAAGCAGTAAGGATTGTCTCACGCGGAGACGCAGTGATCGCTGAGAATTTTAAGAGGCATCACGTAGACTCAAGGAATGATCTGATGTGCCAGATTTCCGTAAACGTCTTTGTTTCTTGCTTCTCTCTGCGATCTCTGCGTCTCTGCGTGAGAAGTCTTCCCCTTCTTCTGCTTCTCGTGGCGGTTTCCCCAGCGGAAGACTGGCCGCAGTATCGTGGGCCGCGGGGGGACGGAACCTGGCAGGGGCCGCAATTGCCGGAGAAGTGGCCTGAAGCGGGTCTCAAGCAACTCTGGAAACGTGAGATCGGCGGAGGGTATGCCGGGATCAGCGTCGTTGGCGATCTCGTCTACACACTCGATCGCCAGAAGCCGCCGGAAGAACGCGAACGGATTCTCTGCTTCCACGCCGATACCGGCGAACTCGTCTGGTCGCATGAGTACCCGGTCGAGTACGGCAAGCTCGATTACGGCAACGGACCGCGGGCGACGCCGACGGTTCACGAGGGTAAGCTCTACTCTGTCGGGGCCGTTGGAGACGTGCGCTGCCTCGACGCGAAAAGCGGCGAAGTCTTCTGGAAATTTCATTATGTCCGCGATTTCGCCGGTCGCTTGCCGATGTGGGGCTTCGCCGGTTCGCCGGTGATTCAGGGCGATTACTGCTATCTTTCGCCCGGCAACGCCAACGGGGCGAGCGTGATTGCGGTGGATAAGAACAACGGCATAGAACTCTGGCGATCCCTCTCCGATGAAGCCGGCTATGCAACACCGATCGTCTACCGTGCCCACGACCGCGACCAACTCTTCTGCTGGACGCCGTCGCATCTGCGGTGTCTCGATGCGACGACCGGGGAACTCTTCTGGTCACATCCGTATGAAATCACTTACGGTGTTTCCATCGCCAAGCCCATCATGCAGGAAGGGATCGTCTTCATCGCCGGGTATTGGGACGGGGCGAAAGCGATCCAACTGGGCGACACGCCGCAATCAGCCAAGTTGACGTGGGAAGACAGCAGACATCTGCGCGGCCTGATGTCGCAGCCGCTGTTCCGCGACGGTCTCGTATATCTGCTCGATAAAAGCCACGGCCTGACGTGCTTTGAATTACAGACCGGCAAGAAACTCTGGGACGACAACAGCCAGATGACCCCCCGCGGCCGCAACCCGCACGCCTCGCTGGTCTGGCTCGGCGACAAGACCGACCGGGCCATCATCCTCAACGAGGAAGGTGATTTAATCCTCGCTCGCCTGAACAAGTCCGGCTATCACGAGACATCCCGCACCAAAATCATCGACTTCACCTGGGCCGCCCCGGCGTTCGCGGGGGATCGAGTTTACGCGCGGAGTGATACTGAGATTGTTGGGGTGTCGCTAGTGAATATGAAGTGACGCGTAACCCTGAAGCGACTCTTTCCGTCGCGGCTATGCGGCGAGGACGTTAGAATTCGCGATTGTCGTCCCCAATTCTAACCGGAGTTCCACCGATGCGAATTCTTTGTTGTCTGGCAGGAATGCTGAGTATGACCATGACTGCTGCGGCGATAGCCGGGGATGATGTTGTCGAGCATGTTGTCCTCGGCATTCATGGCGGGTTGGGATACGACAAAAAAGATGTCACGCCGGAGTATCTCAAACTTGTGCGGGACGGGTTGGAAGCGGCGTTGAAAGCTGGGGTGGCCAAACTGAACGACGGGGGCAACAGCCTGGATGCCGTGGAGGCGGCGATTCGCGTGATGGAAGACGATCCGGTGTTCAATGCCGGCAAGGGGGCCGTCTTTACCCATGAAGGGCGAAATGAACTTGACGCCTCGATCATGGAAGGCAAAACAAAAAAAGCTGGGGCGGTCGCGGGAGTGACGATTATCAAGAATCCGATCTCGGCGGCTCGGTCCGTGATGGAAAAATCCAAGCATGTGATGTTCACCGGCCGCGGAGCTGAGGTCTTTGCCACGCAGCAGGGGCTGGAGATTGTGGACCCGGCGTACTTCTGGACAGAAACCCGCTGGAAGGCGATTCAGAAAATCTGGGAGCAGGAGAAAGCCGGAAAGCAATCGGCGATTCCCGCGAAGAACTCGCAATACTTCGGCACGGTGGGAGCCGTGGCGCTCGACAAACAGGGCAACCTTGCTGCGGGAACATCGACCGGCGGGATGACCAACAAGCAATACGGCCGCGTGGGCGATTCGCCGATCATCGGGGCGGGAACCTATGCCGACAACGAATCGGCCGCGATCTCCTGCACCGGGCATGGTGAATTCTTCATCCGATACGCCGTCTCACACGAGATTGCCGCGCAAATGAAATATAAAAAGGTCTCGCTGAAAGATGCCGCGGACGATGTGATCAACCGGCAACTTCGCGAGGCCGGTGGCGAAGGAGGCTGTGTGGCGTTGGCCCGCGACGGAAAGTTCGCCACGGCGTTCAATTCCGAGGGGCTGTATCGCGCGTGCGTCACGAAAGACGGAAAGATCACGATTCGTCTCTATGAGGAGTAGCCAATCATCGCTTGCGGGTTCGCAGATCCTCATGGATGCTGCGAACCCGCAAGCGTGTGTGATTCATTTTTTGTTTCGGTAGTCCAGAGGTGGTTTTTGCTGCGGGCCGATCAGCGGTTCATAGGCGCGGCCGGCAAGTCGCCGCGTGTGCTCGGCTTTCGCCTCAGCGAGTGTGTCCGGCTGCTGGAATAAGTCCCACGCCGAGGCAGCCATCACGCGCGCGGCCAAGTTTAGCCCGCCGCGGCCGATCGACATGCCGCTGGCGGCGACCGCTTGCCACGAATGGGCCGGGGTGCCAGGGACGTAACATGCGGTGGTGAATCCGGCCGTTGGCACGACCCACGACACATCGCCGACATCGGTCGAGCCTTTCGAGACTTCACCGCCGGCATCGCGAACTTCAGCGATGCTTGTCAACGGAACTGGTTTGCTGAGCGTTGACTGAATGCGTGCGGCAAATTGATCATCCTCGGCGGAGTACTTCAAGTCGCACAGATTTTGCAAGTTCTTCAGGGTCACATCGGCAAGGGTTTCGTTGGGCAGGATCTCCATTGTGCCGCCCAGTTCAACCACTTCGAGTTCCGTCTCAGTCGCCAGGGCGCCCCCTTGTGCGCATTTCACGAGTCGTGGATAAAGTTCGCGAACCGTCGATGCTTGCGGATGACGGATATAATAGAACATCTCGCTGTACTCGGGGACGACATTCGGCGCTTCTCCGCCGGAGATGATGACATGATGAATCCGCGTGAAGTCGGGCGTGTGTTCGCGGAGCAGTTCGCTGGCGTGAGCCGTGAGTTCCGCCGCATCCAAAGCCGAACGGCCTTGTTCAGGCGTGCCCGCTGCGTGGGCCGCTTGGCCGTGAAAGCGAAACTTGACAGCGATTCGCGACAAACACGATGCATCGCCCGCCGTATTGCGACTCGAAGGATGCCAGTGCAGCACGGCGGCGCAATCGGAAAATAGACCCGCCCGCACGAGAAACGCCTTACCGGAGCCACCTTCTTCCGCCGGACATCCGTAATAACGGACCGTTCCCTTCAACTCACCAGCCCGAATCTGCTCGGCGAGCGCAATCGCAGCGGAAAGCGAGGCCGCGCCGAAGAGATGATGTCCGCAGGCATGGCCATAAGTGGCATTTTCGCGTGGTAAGCGCTCGGGGACAGCCTGTTGAGACAGTCCCGGCAAGGCGTCGAACTCACCCAGGATGCCGAGCACTGGCTGTCCCTCGCCGAAGGTTGCTGTGAAAGCCGTCGGAATCTCAGCGACGCCGCGTTGCACTTGGAAACCGGCCTGCTCCAATCGGTCCGCCAGCAGCTTCGATGACCGAAATTCCTGATAACCAGGCTCAGCAAACTCCCAGATTTGCTGGGCGATCGACCACGTCTCGGCTTCACGGTCAACGACCGATTTCAACAGCATAGGTTTGTCGGCACGTGAAGGTGAAACAAGGCAATGCAAAATGCAAAGTGCAAAATGCAAAATGCAAAATCGAGACGAACAGACCTCACGCAAAGATGCAGAGCTCGCGCAGAAAACGACCATCAGCCGTTCCACACAGGGATGGCGTACACCGTTTTTCATCGGATTTGCTTCCTCTGCGATCTCCGCGCCTCTGCGTGAGCCAATTCTTCGATTTCGCATTTCGCATTTTGCACTTTGCATTTTGCACTTTGCATTTTGCATTGCTTTCTTGATCTGCTATGAGTTTCGCCGTGGCGGCGATAGGATTTTGAAAGGTAAGTACGAAAGGAAGCTATCATGTCACACATGCCGTTAACCGGCCAGCGGATTTTGATTTTCGTGGGCGATGACTACGAAGACCTCGAGTTGTGGTATCCCAAGCTGCGGTTGATCGAGGCGGGGGTGGCAGTCGTGGTCGCGGGTGCCAACGCGAATCAGAAGTATCTCGGCAAGCATGGCTACCCCTGCGTGGCAGACGCCGCCATCGCGGACATGCAGTCATCTGAGTTTCATGGCGTGGTGTGCGCGGGCGGGTGGATGCCTGACAAACTACGCCGCGATCCGCATGTGCTGCAATTGCTCCAGGAGTTCCACACGGCTAAGAAAATGGTCGCGGCGATTTGTCACGGGGGGTGGATGCCGATCTCCGCGGGCATTTATCGCGGCATCAACGTGACCGCTTCGCCAGGGATCAAAGACGACTTGATCAACGCGGGCGCTATCTGGCATGATCAGCCGGTCGTGGTCGATCAACATTTCGTCAGCAGCCGTAAACCCGATGACCTGCCCGATTTCTGTCGTGAAATGCTCGGTGTCCTCGAACAATAAATGGGCTGCATCAGGAAGAGCCTACCGGCCATGCCCGTGCGGTTTCATGAATGACTGCTACCACAATTGGGAATTTCAAACCCATTTTTGAGAAATCTCCGTCAGGCTTTTCCGCAGCTTTGACTTCGCAAAATTGGACCGATAGACTTAGCCGACCTTTACAGATTTGTAAGTCCTCTGTCGTGTCAGCACCTGCGCCGAGATGAATTACGACGCGAAGACTTAGCGGCCAGATGAAGAAAGCGGCCGTGCCTCCCACTCCCGATGATGGCAGTGCCTCCTTCACCGGTGGCTATGTCTGGGCGGTGAAAATCATGGGGTTGGGTTTTGAGTTGGTGCTGCCGCTTCTCGCGGGGTACTGGCTTGATCGGCAGTGGCAGACGGAGCCGTGGTGCCTGCTCGCGGGAGCGCTGGTGGGGATTGCGGCGTTCAGCATCAGCATTGTCAGTTTAAGTAGTGAAATCAGTCGGAAGTCGCCGGGTTCGCATCGTCCTCAATAGTTGCTTTATGAGTGTGAGTTTCCCATCGCCTGTAGCTTCGCCTGCTGTGGTACGCGGCCGGGTGCTGTACGCCTTAGTTGCGGCTGGAGTGTTGGGGTGCCTTGCTGCGCCGTACGCGGCTTTTAGCGATGAGTGGAGCTCGCTTGTTGCCTGGTTGCTTACGTTTCCCGCAGGTGCCGTCGTGGTGGGTTTGGCCGGTCGCTTCGCGGATGCTTCCCGCTCCAACGCCTTTGTCCTGCTGTCGACCGCGTTCCGCATGACGGTTGCGGGGCTGGGTGCGTGGTTATCGCTCAGTTTGTTTCCTTCGCTGCCGCGGGAATCGTTTCTCTTATGGCTGGGAGTCATGTATCTATTGGCTCTCGGCGTCGAGGTATGCTTGACGATGTCGACCAATTCTTTGTGGACGGTGGTTCGCCGTCGGGCGGGCGATCCTTCCCCCGCGAGTCATCTGACAGAGATGGGGCGGTAAATGTCGGCAGGACACGGCGACGATCCGTTTCATCACGTACGCGACTCGAATTTCTTCGAGTTCCCGCAGTTCTTCGATTCTATCTTCGGCGGACATCAGTTTCATTTGCCGGTGATCAACCTGTTTGGCTACGAACTGCAGCTTACGAAGTTCATGGTTCTGCAAGTCATCGCGGGGCTGTTGACGCTGTTGATCTTTGGTGATCTGGCTCGTCGACTCCGCACCGGCAAACCCGCCCAGGGAGCTTGGGCCAACTTCTGGGAAATGCTGGCAATTTATATTCGCGATAACGTCGTGCGGCCCACAATCGGCGACGGTCATGCCCATCATGATGAGGGTCACGATCCACATGCGGGAGAATCGCACGGACACGGCCATCATGTCGGGCATGCCGCGGCGGTCACTGCCGCGCACCCGGCGGATAAGTTTCTGCCCTTTGTCTGGTCCATTTTCTTTTATGTCTTGTTTTGCAACCTGCTGGGGGCGGTTCCCTGGCTCGGTTCGCCGACAGGCAGTATCAACGTGACCGGGGCATTGGCCCTGATTGCGATGACGATGACGATTGTGGTTGGGTCGGGCGAATTGGGTGTCGCCGGGTTCTGGAAGAATCTGGTCCCTCCGCTGGATGCACCGGCCTGGATGAAGTTGTTTCTGGTGCCGATGATGTTCGGTATCGAACTCATGGGACTGCTGATCAAGCATGGCGTGCTGGCGGTGCGGTTGTTCGCGAATATCATGGGCGGTCATACCGTGATCGGCGTGATGCTGGGTTTCATCGCTGCTGAGGGTGTGGTGGGCACGCCAATCTGGTATCTCGTGGCACCGGCCAGCATTCTTGGTCAGGTGGGAATCGGTTTGCTGGAATTGTTCGTAGCGTTTTTACAGGCTTATGTGTTCGCTTATCTCGCGACGATTTTCATCGCGATGGGCGCACATCCACATTAAATTGTCTCAGCGACTCTCGCTGGCGAGAGTTTGCTGATTGGGGTAAGTGTTTCGTCAGGCATTCGTTTGAGGAGATTCGCAAGTGACTCGTATTGTGCAGGTTGGATCGGTGTTGGCGTTGCTGTTCATGACTTCGGCCACCCCGTTGATGGCGCAAGATGCTCCTCCGCAGGCCCTGATCACGTTCTCGGCGTCGATTGGTGCCGCCGTGACGATCCTCGGTGCCGCGTTCGGGATCGCCAAGCTGGGTGCCGCGTCAGTCGAGAGCATGGCTCGCCAGCCGGAAATGGCCGATGCCATCCGCGGTGCGCTGCTGCTGGCCGCCGCGCTTATCGAAGGTGCGACGTTCTTCGCCTTGATCGTGATTTTCGCCAAGGGCTAATTCAGACGTTCGGGTCAGAGTTTGCTGTTTTTGCAGCAGCCTGCGAGAGCAACGGCTGAAACACGGAGAGCGGATCACTATGTTGGGCGGCGCTAAAATTCTGCGAGTCATCGCACTTGCCATGCTGTGCGGGCTGTGCCTGTCGTCAGCCGCGATCGCGGCAGATGATGCACATGCTGCGGACGCCAACGCGGCCGAGCATGGCGGTCACGCGGAGAAGCCGCAAGTTCCGCTGGAATATCAAAAGGATCTTGCACTCTGGTCAGCCGTGACATTCCTGGTCTTCTTCTTCGTGTTGAAGAAGTTGGCATGGGGGCCGTTGCAGGATGGAATGAACACCCGCGAGACAAAGATTCGGCAGGACATCGCCGATGCCGAGACGAATCGCGTCAAAACGGAGTTGCTGTTTCGTGACTACGAAGCGAAGCTCGCCAAAGCTCAGGAAGAAGTGAAGGGCATCCTCGCGGAAGCCCGTCGCGATGCTGAGACGGCCAAGCATGACATTCTGAACACGGCTGAGAAAGAATCAGCAGCCCTGCGGCAACGCGCGGTCGCCGAGATCGATCGGGCACGCGACATGGCCCTGAAAGAACTGTTCGACTTCGTGTCGCAGAATGTGATGCAAGCCACCGAGCAGGTGGTCGGACGCAGCCTGACAGGAGCCGACCAGGAGCGCTTGGTGCGTGAAGCGTTGGCGAGCCTGGATCTGCGTAAGAATTGATGAGTTGATTCGTCTGCGGCGTAAGCATGAGTGCTGAGAGTATTATGGCGGAATCACAGATCACGACGCGAATTCCCAGCGTGCTGGAAGATCCCAGCTCGGCCAGTGTGGCACGGGTCTACGCGCAAGCTCTGCTCGACTCCGCCAGGCCGGACGGCATCACGGCTGCACTCGAAGAACTCGGCTCGTTGGTCACAGACGTTTATGCTCAGGTGCCAGGACTTCGACAGCTTTTCTCGTCGGCCAGCCTGTCGGCGGATGAGCATGTCGCGGTGATTGATAAAGTCCTGGCTCCGCGGTGTACCCCGTTGTTCGCCAATTTTCTGCGGGTTCTCGCCCGGCACCGCCGGCTGGAAATGCTAGAGCAGATTTATCTGGTGGCGACGCACGCAGCCGAGCAGCGTCAAGGTAAGCGGCGAATTCAGGTTCGTTCGGCGATTCCGCTGTCGGCGGATGCGCTGCAGGAACTGACGGCAAAATTGCAGGCGTCTACGGGCGCCGAGCCGATCCTGGAAGCGACGGTCGAACCGGAGCTGCTGGGCGGCATGATTGTGCGAATTGGAGATACGGTCTACGACGGTTCACTGCGCACCCGGCTCAAGCAAATGAGCGGTCGGCTGCGCGAGAGGTGTTTGCATGAAATTCAACGCGGGCGAGATCGCTTCAGTCATCCAGCAGGAAATTGAGTCGTTCCGCAGCCAGATCGAGACCAGCGAAGTCGGTCGCGTGGTCGAGGTTGGTGACGGAATTGCTCGAGTCTACGGACTCTCGACCGCCATGTCAGGCGAAATGGTCGAGTTCGCAGGCGGTGTGCGCGGCCAGGTGTTCAACCTGGAAGAGAACTCCGTCGGCGTGATCATCCTCGGCGATTACCTCAAAATCGCCGAAGGCGACGAGGTCCGCACGACTGGCAAGCTCCTCTCCGTACCGGTGGGCGAGGCCCTGCTGGGCCGCATCGTCGATCCGCTAGGCAATCCGCTCGACGGCAAAGGCCCCGTGATGACCAGCGAGACGCGTCCGCTGGAAACGGTCGCGCCGGGCATCGCCGGTCGCCAGCCGGTGAAGCAGCCGCTCCAGACCGGAATTATCGCCGTCGACGCGCTGACGCCGGTTGGTCGCGGTCAGCGTGAACTGATCATCGGCGACCGCAAGACCGGCAAGACGGCCGTCGCCATCGACGCGATTCTGAATCAAAAAGAGACGGGCGTGATCTGCGTGTATGTCGCCTGCGGACAACGCGCAAGCACCACCGCCGCCGTCGCTGAAGCCCTCGCCAAACACGGCGCACTGGATTACACGATCATCGTCTCCGCCTCGGCGAGCGATCCGGCTCCGCTGCAATACATCGCACCGTACGCCGGTGCCGCCATTGCCGAACACTTCATGTACCAAGGCAAGCACACTCTGGTTGTGTATGACGATCTCACCCGGCAGGCCGTGGCCTATCGACAATTGTCGCTGCTGATGCGGCGGCCCCCCGGTCGCGAAGCGTATCCCGGCGACGTGTTTTATTGCCACAGCCGTTTGCTTGAGCGGGCGGCCAAGCTCAGCGATGAACTTGGCGGCGGCTCGATGACGGCGTTGCCGATTATTGAAACGTTGGAAGGCGAAGTCTCGGCCTACATCCCAACGAACGTGATCTCGATTACGGACGGTCAGATTTACCTCGAACCGGACCTATTCTTCAAGGGTGTGCGGCCCGCCATCAACGTCGGTATTTCGGTGTCCCGCGTGGGTGGTAACGCTCAGACGAAGGCCATGAAAAAAGTCGCCGGTGGTCTGAAGCTGGATCTCGCGGCCTTCCGTGAACTTGAAGCGTTCGCCCAGTTAGGTACGGAACTCGATAAAGCGACGCAATCGCAGCTTGATCGCGGTTACCGAATGGTGGAATTGCTCAAGCAACCTCAGTATCAGCCGTTGCACATGGCCGATCAGGTCATGCTGATTTACGCCGGCAGCCGTGGCTATTTGGACAAAGTTCCGGTCAACCGGGTGCAGGAAGCCAAGGGCGTACTGCTCGATTTCCTCCGACATGAGAAGAGCGAAGTCCGCAACGCGATCATCGAGACCAATCAGTTGGACGACGCGACTGAAGCGGGCTTGAAGCAGGCACTCGTCGATTTCGGCGTCCGCTGGCAGGAAACCGAAGGCAAAAAGTAATTGTAGGGTGGGTCGAGGCTCCGCGAGGCCCACCGTTTGAGATCTGGATTCATGGATAGCTGGTGGGCCTCGAAGACTCGACCCACCCTAAAAAACTACGGTCGAAAAACGTCATGGCCAAAGCACGAGCGATCATCAAGCGGTTGAAAGCCGTTCGCAACGTTCGCAAGATCACGCGGACGATGGAACTGGTGGCCACCGCGCGCTTCAAGAAGGCGATGGATCGTGCCACCGAGGCCGCCGCCTACACCCGGAAAATCGCGGAGATCGTCGGCGACCTCGCTTCGACGATTCAGGCCGCGGCGGAAAAAGGGGGCTTCACCCATCCGCTGTTGCAATCTCGCGAGACCGAGAAACGCAGCATTCTCCTGGTCTTGACCTCCAACCGCGGCCTGTGCGGCGGATACAACGGCGGCATCATTCGGCAGGCTCAGGCACGCATTCGCGAAGCGGCGGCGAACGACATCAAGCTCGATGTCGAAGTCTCGGGCAAGCGAGGCAATGGCTTCTTCCGTTTCCAGAAGCTGCCGCTGGCCCAATCGTACACGCACTTTGAAGACAAGCCGACGTTCGACGAAGTCGACCCGCTGGCCCAGCGCTATATCAAAGCCTTCGTTTCCGGCGAGATTGACCGGCTCGATGTCGCTTATACGAAGTTTGAGTCGATGTCGCGGCAAAAGGCGACGATCGAAACCTTGCTGCCCATCGGCAAGTTGCCGCTGGTGGATGCTAAACCCACTAATGAAGTCGAATACGAATTCCTGCCCTCGCCGCAGGAGATTTTGGAAGAGATCGTCCCCGCTTCGTTCAAAGCACGGTTGTTCAAGTGTTTTCTGGACGCCGCGGTCAGCGAGCAGATCGCCCGGATGGTCGCGATGAAATCAGCCACGGAAAACGCGGATGAAATGATCCGCAACATTCGCGCACAGTACAACCGGGCGCGGCAATCGCAGATCACGAGCGAATTGAGCGAAATTATCGGCGGCGCCGCGGCGCTGGAATAACTGAGATCGCAGAATCACGAATCGAATCACCGTTTACGTTTAGCGGATCGAAGAAAGATAGAGATCATGGCAACAGCAACCGCGAGCGGCACCGGCCGCGTGACTCAGATCATCGGCTCGACCTTTGACGCCGAGTTCTCCGACGACAGCCTCCCCGAAATTTATAACGCGCTAAAAATCGAAGTCGATGTCAAAGGTGTGAAGGTCAAAGTCACCGGCGAAGTGCAGCAGCACTTGGGTGGCGGCCGCGTTCGCTGCGTCGCCCTGGGCACGACCGACGGCATGGTCCGCGGGATGGAAGTCAGAGACACCGGCGCTCCCGTCTCTGTCCCCGTCGGTCATGGCACCCTCGGCCGCGTCTTCAACCTGCTCGGCGAACCAATCGATGGCCGCGGCGAAGTCGTCACCGACGAACGCTGGGCCATTCACCGCGATCCCCCCAAGCTCGAAAATCTCAGTTCCAAGACGGAAGTCTTCGAGACCGGCATTAAGGTGATCGACCTGCTAATCCCGTTTGTCCGCGGCGGTAAAGCCGGTCTGTTCGGTGGAGCTGGTCTCGGCAAGACCGTCATCCTCACTGAACTCATCGCCCGTATCGCTCGCCAGCACGGCGGTTACTCGGTCTTCGCCGGCGTGGGCGAACGAACCCGCGAAGGTAACGATCTGTGGCTCGAAATGCAGGAAGCCCAGATCGGCAACACGGGCCGTTCCGTCATCGATCAAACGGCGATGGTTTTTGGACAGATGAATGAACCGCCGGGTGCCCGTCTTCGCGTCGCCTTGTCAGCTCTCACGATGGCCGAGTGGTTCCGCGACACGACCGGTAAAGACACGCTGCTGTTTGTGGACAACATCTTCCGGTTCTCGCAAGCCGGTTCGGAAGTGTCGGCTCTGCTCGGTCGTATGCCGAGTGCCGTGGGTTATCAGCCGACGCTCAGCACTGAACTCGGAGCGTTGCAGGAACGAATCACATCGACGACGAAGGGGGCCATCACCTCGGTGCAGGCCGTGTACGTTCCGGCCGACGATCCGACCGACCCGGCCCCGGCGACCGCGTTCGCCCACCTCGACGCCTTCTTATACTTGGAACGCCGGATCGCGGAAAAGGGCTTGTTCCCCGCCATTGATCCCCTGGCGTCCTCCAGCCGCGTGCTCGATCCGCAGGTCGTGGGCGAACACCACTACAAGGTGGCCCGCCGCGTGCAGCAGATTCTCCAGCGCTATCGCGAACTGCAGGACATCATCGCGATTCTCGGTATCGACGAATTGAGTCCGGAAGATAAACTGATCGTGCATCGTGCCCGCCGCATCGAACGCTTCCTGTCGCAGCCGTTCTATGTCGCGGAACCATTTACCGGTAAATCTGGCAAATATACGACAATCGCCGAAACGATTCGCAGCTTTGAAGAAATCTGCGAAGGCAAATGGGATCATCTCCCGGAAGGTGCCTTCACCTACGTCGGCGTTGTCGAAGAAGCGGCCGAACAAGCCGAGAAGATGGCCAAGAACGCGTAATGTCGTACAAGTAACCCAGGGGCGGCAGTTCCTGGGTGTCCTGGTAGAAATGATCTGATTCATGGCCGCATACAAAGAACTCCGCCTCGTTATCGTCACACCGGAAAAAACGGTGTTTGACGAGCCGGTGTCGTCATTGCGTTTTCCCTTGTATGACGGCGATATCGGCATTCTGCCGGGACGGTTGCCGCTGATCGGTCGCCTCGGCACGGGTGAACTGCACATTCGTTACGCGGAAGCCACCGAGCGTTCCTTCTTCATCGACGGCGGGTTCGTGCAAGTCCGTGGCGGCGTCGTGACATTGCTCACCGACCGCGCTAGCCCGACCGATCAACTCTCGGTCACTGTGGCTGAGACCGAACTCGCCACAGCGAAAGCCCGCCGCGCGAACACAGATCTGGAACTCGATCTCAAAGAGAAAGCCCTTCGCCGCGCCCGGAAGCTGTTGAGCGTGTCCCGCAAGGCTTGATCGAGCTGAAATGTGGCAAAGCGATTTGGCCGCGAGAAGGCGCAAAAATCGCAACTCAGGAAAAAACTCAAGCCTGAGAGTTTTTGGACTGCCGCTCAAATTCCCCGCTCTTCTTTTGCGTATTTTGCGCCTCTTCGCGGCAAAATCCGCTGCTCACCTATCAGCCAATTTTCAGATGGCTTTCGGCGCTTTGCTGAACGGGAGCTCGTTACGGCGATGTGATCTCTTGTCCCCGCTCAACCATCCAATGACACCAATGACTACGGCACGGCCAGTTCGCTCTTCGCGTCATCGCCCGTTTCCTGGGCTTTCAGGCTGATCAGGATCTCGGTCAGCGGCTTGAAGTCATCCCGGCTTTCGTGGTCATCTTTCACCTCGCGGACGATCTTGGCGTCATATCGGGCAATGCCGAAGGGAACGTCCTTGCTCCGCCAGACAGTCGTCTCTTGAATCGTCCGGCTCGATTTTCGTTCGATCGTCACGGTCGCCTGCAATTTATCCGCTTTCACGGCCCCCAAACCGGCTTCGGGGTCTTCGTCGGTGCCGGCGATCTGTTCGTCGCGATAATAGCCCGCCAGCACGGCCAGCGGATACAGCTGCAACGCCGGTTCGGTCATCAATTTCGGTTCCGCTTTCCCCAGTTTACGGTACCCCTTCACGATCGGCAGAAAGCTCACCGGCACGCCATCCGGGTCGATTGACTCAAACAGCACCTTCGTGGTCGGCACCAGGACTTTATAAATCGCCAACCCAGTCAGGCCCGTGTCAATCTGACCTTCCCGCTCGCGACCCCGTTCCACTTTGATTTCCAGCCAGCGGCAGGGGACGCTTTCCCCTTGGAACTCGGCCGTTTCTTCCCCGACCGACTTAATCCACACCCGCTCAATCCACGGGGCGATTTCGAGTTTTCCAGTCGGCGAATCTTTCTGGACTTCGGTCTGCGCGTAAGTCCCTTCGAGCCGCACCCAACTGCCATCGGGGGGCAACTGCCAGATTACACCTTCGGCTTGAGCCGTCGACGCGGCCAAAACCAACAGACACGCGAACCAACCGATGTTGAGCAGACGGAGCATAAAACTCACCTTCGGCGAAAATCCGGACAGGATCGGCAGAACCAATGCGACCATTCCAGTCTCTCACATGGGGTATGCCCTCGCAAGAGCCATCTCGTTTGACCTTCGGTTGTCGAGGGGCGAAAGTCGAATTTCACTGATTTTGCCGACACGATCCCCCGGATTGGCAGCCTTGAGTGGCATTTCCGCCGCTCCGCTCGGTAGGATGCCAGACCTTACCGCTGTGCAGCGTGGCCCGCATTGGGAGTCTGCCGGCCAGAGCAACTAAAGGCGTCCCGCATGTCGCAAAATCCGCCGCCGGTCGTTGGCGTCATCATGGGTAGCAAGTCCGACTGGGAGACGATGCGCCTGGCTGCCGAGGTGCTGACCGAATTCGGCGTGTCACATGAATGCCGGATCGTCTCGGCCCACCGAACTCCTGATCTGCTCAAGGATTACGCGCAGTCGGCGGAATCTCGTGGGCTGAAAGTGATTATTGCTGGGGCGGGTGGGGCGGCTCATTTGCCGGGAATGGTTGCCGCGCAGACGGTGTTGCCGGTCTTGGGCGTTCCGGTAAAAAGTCAGGCCCTCAACGGACTCGATTCATTGCTTTCGATTGTGCAGATGCCTGGCGGCATTCCGGTGGGGACGCTGGCTATCGGCGAAGCCGGCGCGAAGAACGCCGGGCTGCTGGCCGTGCGGATACTGGCCATCGAGGATCCCGCACTGCGGGACAAGCTGCATGCGTTCCATCGTCAGCAGACGGACAAGGTGTTGAATGAGACGCTTTCATAACGGTTGATGGTCGATAGTCGAGGGTTCCAGAGGATCTTCCCCAGATGGCGTCTTTGTCCAGCTCTTCACCCTCATCGAATGACCTGCAACCTATTCCCCCCGGTTCAGCGTTGGGTGTGCTCGGCAGCGGGCAACTCGGGCGGATGTTTGCCATCGCGGCGCGGCGACTGGGTTATCGCGTGCATGTCTATTCCCCCGATACCGATACGCCGGCGGGTCAGGTGGCGGATGTTGAGATTCGCGATGATTATCTGGACCTGAATCGGATCGCCGAGTTCGCCAAGAATGTTTCGGTCATCACTTTCGAGTTCGAGAACGTCCCCAGTGCGACGGCGGAGACCGCGGCGAAGTTTGTACCAGTGCGGCCGGCGGGTTCGGTGCTGTTCACTTCGCAGCATCGGTTGCGAGAAAAGACGACGCTGAAGAACGCCGGGCTGCCCGTTACGCCGTTTCAGGCCGTGCGCTCCGTCGCGGAACTGAATGCGGCGATTGAGATAATTGGTACACCGGCGGTGTTGAAGACGGCGTCATGGGGTTACGACGGCAAAGGCCAAACGGTGATCCGCTCCGCCGCCGATGCCGCCACGGCGTGGCACTCACTCAACACCGATGAAGCCGTGCTGGAAGCCTGGATCGATTTCACCTGCGAAGTCTCCGTTGTGGCGGCGCGCGGCGTGCGGGGAGACTTCGTCGCGTATCCGCTGTTTGAAAATTCCCATCGCGATCATATTCTCGATGTCACACTTTGCCCGGCCCGTGTCGCACCGGCGATTCAGCAGCAGGCGATGGACATTGCTCGCTCGGTACTCGAGACGCTGAATGTCATTGGGGTGTTGTGCGTGGAATTTTTCGTCACCCGCGACGGCCGGCTGTTGATCAACGAAACCGCACCGCGGCCACACAACTCCGGGCACCTCACGCTCGATGCCCACCGCACGTGTCAGTTTGAACAACAGGTCCGCGCGGTCTGCGGCTTGCCGCTCGGCGATGTCACGCAATGGAAGCCCGCGGCGATGGCGAACCTGCTCGGCGATGTCTGGTCGCTGGGCCCGCCGAACTGGGCCGCGGCGCTCGAGCATCCCGAGGTGAAGCTGCATTTGTATGGCAAGCGTGAACCGCGACCGGGCCGCAAAATGGGCCACCTCACCGCGCTGGCCGACACGGTTGACGCCGCCGAACAGATCGTCCGCGCCGCCCGCGAGAAACTTTCCACGCTCTGATTCCCACCCCCCCGCAGCGCAAACGCTTGCGGGTTCGCAGCCCCACAGTACATCGATTACCACGCAATCCGACTGTCCGGTGAAAAAGTCGAATCGATCAACTGGCTCAGGACGAAAGTACGACACGGCCCGAGCGAGCGGTGGGGGAAGAGCATGGTCCTCATCGCCTTGACGGGCTGCACTCTGTCACATCTGCTCCGAGTGATTCTGTTCCGCAAGTGTTGATTGCGTCCCCGATCGATGATACGCATCTCGGAAAATAACAGCGCTGACGGAACTTACTAACTCATTGCATGACCGTGCTTTGCAAGAATCGCTCCGAGCTGTTTTTTCTGGGGATTGGTATGAGACGTACGCAGGGCGACCGCCCTGATCGAGGGAGATGACGGATTCTTTTTCACAATGAAACTCCACCAGGAGATGAACATGGCGACCCCGTTCCTGGCTCACAGTCCCAATGATCGAGGCGACGGAGTTCCTGAATCCGTCCATGCTCACATCCTGCGGGTCACGATGCTGGCGCGCAAATTCGCCTCGGCGTTCGGCATGGAGCAGCAGGCGGAAGTTGCCGGATTGCTGCATGACTTGGGCAAGTACAGCGAACAGTTTCAGCGTCGGCTGGCCGTGCGCGGCGAACCCTCCCGCGATCACTGGTCGATCGGGGCATGGTTTGCGTTGAAGTGTTATGAATCGCGTGGACTTTATCCCGCACTGGCGATCAATGCACATCATGTTGGCTTAACGGAAATACCATTGCCGACGTGGACGAGTCTTTTCGAGGAGCTTGATGAGACCATTTGTGCAGACATCGCTGGAAACCTATTCACCACAAATGATCGGCAGCAGGTCTGGAAACATTTTCTGCATGACAAGTTCAAACTACCTCAGGTGGACCGCTATCTCAAATCGTCTGTCGTTAATCCGCAAGCCACGGCGGATATGCTCGATGTCCGCATGCTGTTTTCGGCCTTGGTTGATGCGGATTTTCTGGCAACAGAGGGGCATTTCACGGGCAACGCGGCGCAACCCTATTGCGAACGCCCGCCGGGCTGTGAACTCAATCTCGAGCCAGCGATTCAGGCCTTCACCGAGTTTCTTTCGCGTCTTCGCAGTGCGCCTGCCACACCGATGCAGCCTGTGCGTGACCAGTTGTCCGCCGCGTGTTTGACGGGGGCCGAGTCGCCCATCGGTGCCTATACGCTGTCCGCACCAACGGGTTCCGGAAAAACGCTGGCGATGCTCGCCTTCGCACTCCTGCATGCCCGCAAACATGGGCTGCGGCGAATCGTCGTCGTCCTGCCGTTTCTCAACATTATCGAACAAACAGCGAAAATCTATCGTGAGATCTTCGCCAATCAATCCACCATCGGTCCGAATTTCATCCTCGAAGACCACAGTCTGGCCGACAACCCGCCGGACCGATCAGGCAGTGAGGCTGATGAACAACGTCCTTCCGATCAGCGGCGACGGTTGTTGGCCGAGAACTGGGACGCGCCGATCATCATCACCACCAATGTCCAGTTACTCGAGTCGCTCCATGCCGGCAAGCCCGCGCGGTGCCGGAAATTGCATCGGCTCGCGCGGAGTGTGATTCTGTTCGATGAAGTCCAGACTTTGCCCCCACATCTGGTGAAAGCGACGCTGGGCACACTGTCGCGACTTTCCGATCCCCAAGGGCCTTATCAGTCGACGGTGGTCTTCGCCACGGCGACTCAACCGGCTTTTGGTCAGCTGCATTCGGAAGTGAAAAAACTCTCATCCGCGGGTTGGCAGCCCCGCGAATTGGTGCCTAATCCAGGGGAATTGTTCGCTTTAGCCAGCGAGCGTGTGAACGTTCACTGGCGGCACGATGAAACTTTGTCCTTCGATCAATTGGTCAACGAACTTGCCAGTCACGAGCGGGTTCTGTGCATCGTCAACTTGAAGCGGCACGCCATCGAGTTGGTCAACGCCTTGAAAGACCGTGGCGTGAAAGGCGTGATGCATCTGTCGACAAATCTTTGCGCGTCTCATCGGCTGCAGGTTCTGGATAAGGTGAAGACCCGACTGAAGGAGAACGGTACGCCCATCCGCTTGATTGCCACTCAATGTGTTGAGGCCGGCGTGGATCTCAGTTTCCCGGTCGTGATGCGTTCGTTGGGGCCGTTGGAGGCGATTGCGCAGGCGGCCGGGCGTTGCAATCGCAGCGGGGAAGGGCCGACCGGCACGGTGATCGTGTTTCGCTGGCCGACCGAAGCTGGAAAAGAGGACCAGCTGCAATATCCGCCGGGATATGCCGCCGCTGTCAGCGCGACATCGGCATTCCTGAAAAATCAAAACCTCGATCACGACCTGATCCACTCACCAGACCGGATTCGCGAATACTACCGGTTGTTGTACGCGCTATACGACCGGCCCAACGGCGTCGCGCCCGATGAAAAGCAGATTGACGCAGCGCTATGCACGGTCTTGTCTCCGATGTCGCGATCAAGCGCCGAATCCGGAACTATGTGCAAATTGCCCGTGGCAACACGACTCCGAACGCGGTCTTTGTCGAACATGCCTGCAACCTGAACACGAAAATTGCGCGGGGCCATCAGGAAGCCAATGGTGGCTTGCCCGAAAAGAATGGTCCGAACAAAACCGCTGTGAAAAATGCCCGCGATTGGATGTGCGCCAACTTTTACGACGTGCGAGCCTTCGGGGCCGTCATGTCAACCGGGGCTAATGCGGGACAAGTCCGCGGCCCCGTGCAGATCGCCTTCGCACGCTCGGTCGATCCAATCCTGCCGTTGGATATTTCCATCACGCGCATGGCAGTTGCGGTCGATCCCGGGAAGAAGTCGACCGTGGAAGATTACGAAAAGCACGAGGCCGAGCAACCGGAAGACCAAATGCGCACCATGGGTCGCAAGTCGCTCATCCCTTACGGTTTGTTCGTCGGCAAAGGCTTCATTAGCGCCTATCTGGCCGAGCAAACGAAGTTCACCGACGAGGACCTGAAACTCCTGTTCGAGGCGGTCCTCAATATGTACGAGCACGACCGATCTGCCAGCAAAGGAACGATGACCGTTCGCAAACTGTTTGCTTTCAAACATGTCGGCACCGATACCGACGACCAGCAGCGCGTCAGTCAAGCGAAACTCGGCTGCGCCCCGGCTCAGGTCCTCTTTGAAAGCGTGGTCAAAGTCGCGAAGAAAGCGGGCATTGAAGCCCCTCGCAAATTTGAGGACTACGAGGTCACGGTCGATCTGTCGAAAGTTCCGGCCGGTGTCAAGTTGTTGGATTTGACGACCGACCTCGGCCAGCTCTGAGATTTCTCCACATGAAAAAAATGTCCCGCCGATGTCATCGGCGGGCTTTTGAAAGTCGGAACGATGCCGGAATCTGAAGACGATCTGCTGCCCGTCTCCGCGTTGCAACACTATGTGTTTTGCACGCGGCGGGCGGCGCTCGTTCACATCGAAGGGTTGTGGTCAGAAAACCGCTTCACCGCCGAAGGCCGGGTGGTGCATGACCGGGTTCACGACGCGAAGCAGTCCGAATCGCGGCCGGGGATCCGCTCGGTCCGCGGTTTGGAACTGCGATCCACCTTGTACCGATTGTCGGGTAAGGCCGATCTTGTCGAGTTCCATCGCGACCCGCCGCGCGTCGTTCCGGTGGAATACAAACGAGGGGTCGCCAAGCCGTTGTCGCCCGAGTTCCGGGTGCAACTGTGTGCGCAGGCATTCTGTCTGGAAGAGATGCTCGATCAGCCAATTCCGGACGGCGCGATTTACTACGCCAAATCCAGGAAACGTGTGCGGATCGAATTCGATGAGCGTTTGCGAAGTGAAACCTTGCATGCGATCGAAGGACTGCACGCGATGATTGCGTCGCGCCAGACGCCGCCGGCGGTTTACGACCGCCGTTGCCGCAGTTGCTCGTTGATCGACTTGTGTCTGCCGAAATCGACTCGCGCGCGGAACGCCGCTTCGAGTTATTTGCGGAAGATCGTTGCCGGCCAAGTGGGAATTGCCGAGGAGTCGCCGTCATGAAGCATCATTTGAATACGTTGTTCATCACCACGGCCGACGCCTGGCTCTCGAAAGATGGCGCGGCGGTCAAGGTGCGTATTGAAAAGCAGACCCGGCTTCGCGTGCCGTTCAACAACATTGGCTCCATCGTCTGCCTGGGACGGGTTGGCTGCTCGACGCCGCTGATGGCGGCGTGCGCTCAACACGGGATCAGCCTGGCGTTCCTCACAGAGTACGGACGATTTCAAGTGGCGATTCAGGGCTACACGCCCGGCAATGTTTTGTTGCGCCGAATCCAATACCGCCGATCCGACGATGATGCGGCCTCCGCAGCCATCGCCACAGCCTGTGTCATTGGAAAAATTGCGAATTGCCGGTCAGTGCTGCGACGGGCTGCTCGTGAATCCAATCAACCACAGACCGCTGATCAATTGAGCAACGCCGCGACCAAGCTGGATGACGTGCTGCAGCGTCTGACTCAGAATCACCCGCTGGATGTCGTTCGCGGATTGGAAGGTGAAGGCGGTGCGATTTACTTTTCCGTCTTTTCGCAGTTAATCACGTCTGGTGAAACGGCCTTTCAGTTTACAACCCGCTCGCGCCGGCCACCGCTCGACCCAATGAATGCCCTCTTGTCGTTTCTCTATGCCATGCTTGCCGGCGATGCGCGTGCCGCGTGTGAAGCCGCGGGCCTGGACGCCGCCGTCGGGTTTCTGCATCGCGATCGGCCAGGACGCCCCGGCTTGGCACTCGACATCATGGAAGAGTTGCGGCCCATGTTGGCGGATCGGTTGGCCCTCTCGTTGGTCAATCGCCGACAAGTTAAACCGGACGGATTTCGACGGGAGGAAACGGGGGCGGTCCTCATGGACGACGCCACGCGCAAAACCGTACTCGCCGCTTATCAAAAACGAAAACAAGAAGAATTGGTTCACCCCTTTTTGCAGGAAAAAGTTTCACTGGGATTGGTGGTTCATTTACAGGCGCGGTTGCTGGCCCGACATCTGCGCGGCGATTTGGACGCTTACCCGCCTTGCGTTTGGAAGTAGGAGACGATTTTCATGATGGTGCTGGTCGCCTATGATGTGTCGACGCAAACTCCGGAGGGGCGGCGTCGTTTGCAACGCGTGGCCAAAACGTGCCTGGATTTTGGCCAACGCGTTCAGAATTCGGTCTTTGAATGCCTGGTCACGCCCGATCAATGGGTCACGCTGCATCAGAAGCTGACGACGATCGCCAAAGCGGAAGAGGACAGTCTGAGATTCTATTTTTTAGGAGCGAACTGGAATCATCGCGTGGAACACTGGGGAGCCAAACCTTCAATTGACTTGGAAGGGCCGCTGATCGTCTGAGGTACAAGCCGCGAACGTGCCGCACTCAGTAAAAGCGGGGGGTGTTCGCGATTGCCGGAAGTTGTTCTTTGATAATGAGTTAGCAAATGTGTTATCTGCTGCCGTTCCGCGGCCTCATCGTGTGAGGTGCAGGTTCGCGGAACATAAGATCGAAAGTGTGTCCTGAGTTCGACTTGAGCTTAGGCCGTCGCCCGCTCACACGCGGGCGTGGATTGAAATAATCTATGGTGCAGCCTAGTGCTTCGTCACGGCTGGAAATTCGGGTTGTTGAATGTGCGGGAATCGGGGAGACTGTTTGGCACACAAGGAGGTGTGTCATGGCGAAGAAG
>Ga0335397_10000946_pt1 | contig 39210 bp, 31 predicted proteins | sample MAT04_FD_205740 | JGI IMG/M metagenome (GOLD analysis project Ga0335397, IMG submission 205740) | Freshwater microbial communities from Lake Fryxell liftoff mats and glacier meltwater in Antarctica - MAT-04 (spades assembly) (version 2) ... | reverse complement strand
CGGCCCGGGCGGCGTCCTTTATCCGCGACGAGCGGAAGAACCCTTCGGTGAGCGGGCTCAGCCGCGCGATGTCGCCGATGTCGCCGAACTCTCCGAGCAGGCTCAGGCCAATCGCCGTGACCTCGACGTCGGTGGTCTCGAGGAAGCGGCGCACGGCCGCCGCATGGCGCTCGCGTTCGGTCGCGGAGAGCTCGTTGTGATCGCGCTCTCGTTTCTCGTGCGCACGCGCTATCGTCTCGAGGTAGCACTTCGCGAGCTTGGGGTTCGCGCTGTCGAGCCCTCGCAGCAGCTCGAGGAATACCGGCGCGACGAGTTCGGTCGCAGCCCACGCGAGGTTTGGGGCATTCTCTTCGAGCCGCGTACGCGTCTCGGGGAGGAGCCGCTTGAGCACGTCGCGTGGCGCGACCGTGGTCATTCGCAAAAGACCCTGCTGCGCGAGTGCCGCGATCTGGTCGCTCGTTCGACCCGCGCAGGTCGCGAGGAAGTCGAGCGCTTCCGCCTCGTCCAGCGGAGCTACGAGCTTGGCGATCTCGAGCGCGGTCGTCACCGGGACCGAGGTCCACGTGCGCACGAGCCGCACCAGGATCCTGGCACCCGTGCGGTGTACCTCCGGTTCCTGCTCGCAGGCCAGTTGTGACAGCACCAGCGGCACGAGTCCTTCGCCGAGCTTCGCTGGGATCTTGCCGACCAGCGGCTCCACCCGCGCGAGCTCGAACTCCTTGAACAGGTGCTCGAACGCCATCAGCCTCACGCCGAGGCTCAGGCTCGCGTCGCTGCTCTGGCCGGCGAGCAATGCGAATCGATCACCGCGCCCGTCGGTGACCTGGCCCTGCGCATGCAGCTTGGCGCGCGCGTCGCGCACATCGGCCACGCCCGCGAAAGCGCGTTCGTAGGTCTCGCGCACCGCGAGGTTCGGGTCGTTCTCGAGGATCTCCGCGATCCCGAATGCGCCCGCTGCGCGCGCCGTTGTGAGTTCGAGCACCAACGCGATCATGCCCTCGATCACATCGTCGGCCTCGTCCGCATCGAGAGCCCTGCTCGCCCAGGGCTCGAGTCGCAGCGAGCCGCCGCCCGCGGTCATGCCGTGCGCGACCAGGGTTCCGATGAGTCGCCGCGTCGGAGCGTCGAAGGCGCCATACGCACCGAGGTCGGGCACATGGATGACGACCGCGTCGTCGAGCTGGGCGTCGCCGGTATACACCCGCTGCTTCTTGTAGAGCGCGTGCTCGGCAGAAACGATCGTCAACCCCGCAAGCGACTCCGGTAACGCGACCAGCGCTCTGACATGCGCGAGGCGAGGCGTCTCGGCAACGACCTCGAGCACCACTTTGACCTCGCGCACCATCACGCTCCATGCCTGCGTCGGACCCGGCATTGGTCGGACGGTATGCGTCCAGAGCCAACGTCGCCAAGGCTCGAGCGGGCCACTGGTGGGTGCATCAGTCATGTCACTCGTCCTCGTCGTCGCGATTGGAGATCGCGAGTCCGCCTGTTGCGTCATTTGCCAACGAGAGATTGCCAGCATTTGCATTCGGCGACCGTTCGCGAATCTTCGTAATCGCCTCGCTCGCAGCAGCCTTCACCGAGCCGCTCCGGAAGAGGCCCTTGCGCAGCGGCTCGAGCAGCGCGATGTGCTTGCTGGTGCCGATTTGTCCCATCGTTTCGATCGCCGCGAGCTGCACCGTGAGCTCCCCATCGTCGGACATGTACTCGGCGATCCGGTCGGCGTACGCCGGGTCACCGAGCTGTCCAAAGGCACGCAGGTAGCTGAGGATCCGATCGCGCAGGTGCGCCTCGAGCCCGTAGAGAACTCGATTCCTGGAGGCAACGAGGTCGAAGATCCCGCCCAGCAGCGGCCCGAGTTCGCCACCCGCGGCGAACACATCGGCTGCGACCTTGCCGCTCTCTTCCATTGCGGCGGCCCGTGCGTCCACACCGAGCTGTTCGATGATGCGTTCGGCCGGCAGCGGCATCGCGAGCAGCGCCTCGAGCGCAGCGCGCTGAATATGCCCCGATTCCCTGCGATCGAGGGTCCTCGCAAGCCACGGGAGCGCCTCGACGTAGCGCAGTTTCCCGAACACCTTTGAGCACTTGATGGCAATGGTGCCTTCGGGATTGGTGCGCTTTTCGAGCAGCTGCTTGAGCGTGAACGCGATCATCGGGAGGCGCGCGTCGGGGGCGGTAGCCATCGTCGTGAGCCGGAGCATAACCGCGTCCGCGACACCCTTGTCGACATTCTCGAGCAGCAGCACCAGGCGCTCCAGCGGAAAGAGCGACACGAGGCGCACCCAGCCTTCACGCACCACAGTGCCCGGGGTCGTCGGATTGCGGACCAGCGTGGTCAGCGCCTCGAAGGTCTCCTCGTCCGCGACCGTGGCCTGCTTTACGGCGAGCCGCGTGTTCGCGTCGCGCGCCTCGGGAGACGTCTGGGTCAGCTTCGCGAAGGCGACCCGTACCGCGGGATCGGGATCGCTCGCAGCGATCATCGCGATCCGCGCGTAGGGCTTCTCGCCCTTCTGCACGACCAACGCCTTCGCGAGCCGCACGAGCCCAGTGAGCGTCGCGACGATCGCATCGGCAACGAGCAGCACGGTCGCCCATGGCTCGAGGCGCAGGCTCCGCTCGTCGACGATCAGCCCGCGCCCGATGAGGTTCGCGAGGAGCCGTCGTGTGGCGGCGTCGAGCTGCCCCAATACCCCGATATCATCCGCGAATATCCAAACACTCGCATCGAGCTGCGCGTCGCCGGTCTCCAGCCGACCGACGTCCGACAGCGCATGCTCGGGCCGCACGAGCCACATCGTCGCCGCGCTCTCGAACAGCGGCACGCTCACCCGGATCTCACCGACGTCGGCCGAGACTGGAACGACTTCGATGCTCACGATCACCTGGTCGATGCTGACCTGCCATATCATCTTGCCGGCGCCCACCTGGTGGACCGCGTCGGCGACCGCCTCGTCCCCCGAGACCAGCGTCGGCCCGAGCTCGGCCAACGCTTCACGCCAGTCAGCGACCGCCATCAGCGCCGCTCCACTGTGAGCCGCGCGAGCAACGCGGTCTGCGCCGAGCCTTGTATCGAGCTCTGCGGCATTGCATTGGCGATGCGCACGTAGTGTCCGTTCGCGGCGAGTTCCCATGCATCAGACCGATCGGCGAGCAGCATCTCGATGCCCTCTTCGACCACGCGCCGCTTCAGCGCCGCATCCTCGATTGGCACACACGTCTCGACCCGACGATGCAGGTTGCGCGTCTGCCAATCCGCCGAGCTCAACCATACGAGCTCGGCACCATCGGCGCAGAACACGAAGACGCGCGAGTGCTCGAGGAAGCGGCCGACCACCGAGCGCACTCGGATGTTGTCGGTGAAGCCCGGCACACCCGGACGCAGCGCGCAGATCCCGCGCACGACCAGATCGATCTGCACGCCCGCCTGCGATGCGCGCACCAGCGCAGCGATCAGCGCGGGGTCGGCCAGCGAGTTCATGCGCGCCTTGAGCCACGCCGGTCGGCCTGACTTGGCGGCAACGATCTCACGCTCGATCGATGCCTCGATGTGCTTCGCGAGCGAGAACGGCGCCGCGATGAGCTTGCGCGGCTGCGGCAATCGCCCGAGACCGGTGAGCTGACGGAAGAGGTCGTGCACGTCGGCCGTGAGCGAGTCGTCCGCGGTCAGCAGGCCGAAGTCGGTGTAGAACGCGGACGTCTTCGAGTGATAGTTGCCCGTGCCGAGGTGCGTGTAGCTCTTCAGGCGATCGCCCTCGCGGCGCGTGACGACCAACATCTTCGTATGCGTCTTGCGGCCGACGACACCGTACGCGACGTTCGCCCCGGCGGCCTGGAGCCGCTGTGCCCAGTCGATGTTCGCCTCCTCGTCGAAGCGCGCGCGCAGCTCGACCACCACCGTCACGTCCTTGCCGCGCGTCGCCGCTTGCACGAGCGCCTCACCGATCGGCGAGTCGGCGCCGGTGCGATAGAGCGTCATCTTGATCGCGAGCGTGTCGGGATCGTGCGCTGCGCGCCGCAACAGCTCGAGGACGGGTGCAAACGACTGATACGGGTGATGCAGGAGCACATCGCCCTGGCGCAGCACCGCGAAGATGTCCGCGTCAGTCGGCAGTCGCGCCGGAGTCGCTGGCAGGAACGGCGGATACTTGAGCTGTGGCAGGCTGACCTCGCCTGCCAGCGCCGCGACCCGATGCAGGTTTACGGGACCGTCGGTGCGATAGAGGTCCTGGGGCTCGAGTTCGAACTCCTCGAGCAGGAATCGCGTGAGCGGCTCGGGGCACCAACGGTCGACCTCCAAGCGCACCGCGTCGCCGAAGTTGCGGCGCGGCAGCTCGCCGGCGATCGCGTGCAAGAGGTCGTCGACCTCCTCTTCGTCGACCCAGAGATCCGAGTTGCGTGTCAGTCGGAACTGATACGCGCCACGCACCTCCATGCCCGGAAACACCAGGTCGATGTTGCCTTCGATGACCGAGCCGAGCAGCACGAAGTCGAAGGGCACACCGCTCGCGAGTGAAGGCGGGATCCGGATGACGCGCTGTAGCACGCGTGGTGCCGGCACCGACACGATGGCGATGTCCGCCTCACGGCCGAAGGCGTCCTGGCCCGACAGCTCCACGATGTAGTTGAGGCGCTTGTTGGGGACGTTCGGGAACGGGTGTGCGGGATCGAGCGCGGTCGCGTTGAGGAGCGGCAATACCGCTCCCTCGAAGTAGCTACGCGCCCAAGCGCGCTGTGCCGCGGTCCACTCCTCGGGCTCGAGCACGCGCACGCCCTGGCTGCGCAAGGCCGGCAGCAGTTGCTCGTTGAGGAGCTCGTACTGGGTCTTCACGATCGCGTGGGCGCGCGCGGCGATCTCGCTCAGGAGGGCGCGCGGCGATCGCCCGTCGATGCCCGGATAGCCGACGCCATAGGTCGCCTGCTGCTTGATCGAGCTGACCCGCACCTCGAAGAACTCGTCGAGGTTGGTGCTCGAGATCGACAGGAACCGCAGCCGCTCGAGTAGCGGCACATCTTCGCGCATGGCCTGGGCGAGCACGCGCTCGTGGAACGAGAGCTGCGACAGCTCAACGTTGAGATGCAGGTCGGGCCCGCTTGGAGATTGGGCGCTCGCGAGGTCCGCGACGACTTGGGTTTCAAGGCTGCTGGGCATGGGCATCCAGGGCGATCAGGATTTTTCCAAGGAAGCACGAAAGGGATTATGGGTGTGCACGGAACGTCGGTTGCAACGCGTTCGCTCAGGTGCGGACAAGGAGTATAGCCGTGAACGGGCTAGAGAACGAAGCGGCTCCGGCCGCAGAGACGACGACCTCCTCGAGTGCTGCGCCAGCCCGCACGGGCTCGCGCCTTCGCCCAGTGACTGCCCGTTGGCAGCTCGGGCGCCTGGTGCGCGTGTCGGTCGAGGCCGCCTGTGGCTTCATCCGCGTGCCGTCGGGTGAGCTGATCTACTTCGCGATGCAGGATGTCGTGTCCGGCGGCGGTGGTCTGCGGGCCGGTGCGCGGGTACGTTTCCAGCCGGCCGGTGCGGGCATCCCGCGGGCGCTGCACGTGCAACGCATCTGAGCTCTGCTGTGTCTGATGACTCCGGGCCGCCGCCTGGCGCGCCCTTGCCTGCTCCCTCGCCTCTCGACCACGGCTTCGTGCGTGCGTTCCTTGCGGGACGCTTCCCAGCCGTGCTCGGCACGCAGATCGTCTCGACCACCGCGGGTTGGCAGCTCTACGAGCGCACCAATGACGCGTGGGCTTTGGCCGCGGTCGGGCTGGTCGAGCTTGCCCCAGTGCTGGTCCTGATCTTGCCGGCGGGCAATCTGGCCGACCGTGCCCCGCGCCGCACCATCGCCATGGGCGCTTACGCGTTGCTCGCGGTCGCGAGCGTCGGGCTCGCGCTGGTCTCGGCGTATGCCGGGCCGACGTTGGCCATCTATGGGCTACTCGCGTTGATCGGTGCCGCGCGCGCATTCGCGGCGCCGTCGGTCGGGACGATCCTGCCGCAGCTGTTGTCGCCGCAAGAGTTCGCGGTCGCCAACGCGTACGCGTCGTCGACGTTCCAGATCGCCTCCGTCAGTGGGCCGGCGCTTGGCGGTTGGCTCATCGCTATCGGAGGCGGCGCGACGCTCGCGTATACAGTCGCGGCCGTCGGCCAGGTCATCTTCATCGTCATGCTCGGCTTCGTGCCCGCGCGGCGCCCGCCGCCACAAGCGCCGGGCAAAGCGCGGAGCGCGAGGGATGTCTTCGCGGGCTTCCACTTCATCCGCAGGAACCGCATCTTCCTCGCTGCCATCACCCTCGACATGTTCGCGGTGCTGCTCGGCGGCGCGGTTGCGTTGCTGCCCATCTTCGTGAAGGACGTGCTGCATCTGGGCCCGACCGAGCTCGGCTGGCTGCGCGCGGCACCCGGCATCGGCGCGGCCCTGATGGCGTTCGCGCTCACGCGTCTGTCGCCATGGCAACGACCGGGTCGCGCGCTGTTGCTGACGGTGTGCGCATTCGGCCTCGCGACGATCGGCTTTGGCTTGTCGCAGACGTTCTGGCTCTCGTTCGTTTGCCTCCTCTTCACCGGGGTGTTCGATGAGATCAGCGTCCTCATCCGCGTCACATTGGAGCAGCTCATCACCCCCGATCGACTGCGCGGACGGGTGGCCTCGATAAACCACATCTTCATCGGTTTCTCGAATCAGTTCGGTGCGTTTGAGAGCGGTGCCGCGGCCGCATTGATAGGACCAATGGCCGCGGTCGTGGTTGGTGGCATCGGCTCGATCATCGTCGCCCTCATCGTTACGCGCGTCTTCCCCGAGCTCGTCACGCTCGGACCACTCGCGACGTTGCGCCCGGATGACCCGTCCCCGCCGCTCGGCGAGGTGTTCGAGTGAACGGTCGCGAGGCATATGTTGCCCTTTCGCCACGACCCACGCCGGGATAGTCTCGCGGTGGGAGGATCGCCATGACCCGATGCTCGAGCTGCCAGGCCGAGGTGTTTGCGGGCGAACGCTATTGCGGCGCGTGCGGCTATGACACGCACAAGGACGACCACATCGAGGCCGTCCTCGAGCCGAAGCTCAAGCAGGCGCGTGGCTGGATCCTGGCGATCGGCATCATCTACGTCGTCAGCGCGGGGATTCAGATAGCCGTCGCGGGCGGCAACATCAGCTCGGGCGAGATCACCTTTTCGCTCGCTTCGGCCGGCGCGCTCTTCGCGATCCACATGGGCCTCTGGTGGTGGGCGAAGACGGCTCCGTTCGAGGCCGCGGTGGTGGCGCTGGTCTTGTTCGTGACGCTCCAGGTGGTGTGGGCAACGCTCGATCCGCAGACCCTCGCGCGCGGCCTCATCATCAAAGTGCTGTTCCTCGTCGCGCTCATCCAGGCGGTGAAGGCCGGGGTCGACGTGCAGCGCCTGCGCCGTGAGCGCAGCTGAGCGCATGCAGGCGATCGAAGACAGCGATGGGGTCGAGCCGCCCGAGCTGACCGTCGAGCCGGTCGAAGCCGCTGTGCCTCCCGCTCCGATTCCGACGTGCTGGCGCTGCGGCGCGACCATCCGAGTCGCGGTGCGCTTCTGCGGTCAGTGCGGGATCCCAACGCGGCCCGACGACTTCCTGAGCGTGCCGCCGGTCGCGCGCTCGAAGCTCGGCCTCGGCGTGGCGCTCGGCACCTACTTCGTACTGCTCGCGACGCTGGTCGTGATGATGCTCGCCGAGATCACCTCGATGCGCACAGTGCTGCTCTTCGACGTGGCCATCCTGGCCGCCGGCGGCGTCATGGTCCTGGTCTTCTGGCAAGAGCTCGGTAGCTTCCTCGGCGTGCCGACCCGGCTCGACCGGCGCGCCATCGGAGTGTCGGTCGCCGCGCTCACGGTCATCTTCGGGCTCGTGCAAGGGCTCGCGGCCTTGTTCCCGGCGATGTTTGCCGACGTCATGGACAGCTATCGCGCCGAAGGCGTCGGCCTCGGTTTTGCGGTCTTCCAGATCGGACCCCTCACCGCGCTCGGCGAAGAGCTCTTGTTCCGTGGTGTCATCCTCGCGGGCCTGCGCCGCACCTTCCCGGACGGCGCGGCCATCGCTGTGTCGGCGGCGATGTTTGCGACGATCCACCTGTCGCCGGTCGCTTTCGTACACACCGGCGGGCTAGGCCTGCTGTTCGGCTGGCTCACCGTGCGAACCGGCAGCCTGTGGCCATCGATCATCCTGCATGCCGCATGGAACACCGGGATGGTGCTACTCGACGCGTAAGCTCGGGCGCCTCGCGAGCGAATCAGAGGAAGCGCTGTTCCTCGGATTTGGCCCAGAGCTTCTCGACAGCGCGGCTGACACCGCTCTCGACGACGCCGCCGAGGCGGTCGAGCAAGCTACGCTGCGGGGTCCACTGCACCTGGTAGATCTTGGCGCGCTCACGTGCCTGCATGAGGTAGTCGTCGCTGGTCGCGATCTTGTCGACGAGGCCAAGGGTCAGCGCCTCCTGACCGTACCAGTGCTCGCCCGTTGCGACCTTCTCGATGTCGAGCGCGGGGCGGAAGCGGGCGATGTGCCTCTTGAAGAGGGCGTGCGCGGACTCGAGCTCCTCCTGAAACTTCTGGCGCCCCTCGTCCGTGTTCTTGCCGAACATCGTCACGGTCCGCTTGTGCTTGCCGGCGGTCATCAGCTCGAAGTCGACGTCGTGGTTGTCGAGCCAACGATGGAAGTTCGGGAAGCCCGCGACGACGCCGATCGAGCCGACGACCGCGAACGGGGCCGCGATGATCGTGTCGGCGACGACCGCCATCATGTAGCCGCCGCTGGCTGCGATCTGGTCGACCGTGACGGTCAGCTTGAGGTCGCGCGCGCGCAATCGTTCGAGCTGCGACGCCGCGAGACCGTAGGCGTGCACCAGTCCGCCCGGACTCTTCAAGCGCACGACGACCTCGTCGCCGGGCTTAGACGCCAACAGGATAGCGCTGATTTCCTCTCTCAATCCGGTAACTTGCGAGGCGCGAACGTTGCCGTCGAAGTCGAGCACGAAGATGCGCGGCCTGTCGACCGGAGGCGCGCTCTTCTCGGCCTTGGCGGTCTTCTTCGCTTCAGTCGCCAGCGTCTTGAACGCGCGCTGTGGCAACAGCGCCCGCTTCATCGCGAGGCCGGTGCGCTTCCAGCGCTCGTCCAGCTTCTTCACGCGCAGCTCACCCCGACCCTCGTCAGGTCCGTGGCGACGTGCGCGCGCGATGGCGGCTATGATCATGGCGAAGGCGATCACGACGAGCAGCGCCTTGGCTGCAAAGAGTCCGAGGTCCGACAGGAATTCCATGCGCGCACCCTGGCGACCAAAGCTTGCTCCGTCAAGGGCTCGACCCTGTCACGGGGCGGTGACACGAGCGTCGGGCTTCGGTGTTAGAGTGCTTCGAGGAGGCGTGCCCTGCTCGATTCGAAGGCTCCGAGCATCGATACCGACTCGCTCTACCGGCGTTATGCGCCGATGGTATTGCGGCGCTGTCGTCGCATGCTCGTCGACGAGGAGCGCGCGCGCGACGCGATGCACGATGTGTTCGTCCAGGTCCTGAGACACGAGGATGGCCTCACCGATGCGGCGCCGTCGAGTCTCCTCTGGAGCATAGCGACCCGCGTCTGTCTCAATCGCTTGCGCAGCCAGAGGCGTCGGCGCGAGTCGATGGATGAGGATGCACTGTTGCTGGCGGTCGCCGAGCTGCCCGACGAGGCCGAGCGAACCGGTGCGCGCGCGTTGTTGTCGCGGCTCTTTGGTGGTGAGCCGGCGTCATCGCCCCTCATCGCGATGCTGCACTACGTCGATGGCATGACGCTCGAGGAGACCGCCGCCGAGGTCGGGTTGTCAGTCTCGGGCGTGCGCAAGCGCCTACGAGGCTTGCGTGAGCGACTCGGCGCGCTCGCGCCCAAGGACGAGGTATGAGCACTCCACGACATGCGCGGGTGCCGGATCTGCTCGTCGAGAAGCTGCATCTCGGCGAGCTCTCGCAAGCCGATGCGGCCGCGGTGCGGGCGCGGCTCGTTGAGACGAACGAGGTCCACCGACTGACCGCGCTTGCCTCTGATGATGGGGTCACGGACGCGTTGCCGGTCGTGATTCGAGAGCGGATCGCGCGTGTCTCGGAGCGCGTGCGCGAGCGTCGCCGGGGTCAGGCGCGCTCGTGGTCGTTGCTCGTCACGGCCGCGTCGTTGGCGATGATGGCGCTGGTCGTCGCGCTGCCTCCGACCGAAGCGACGCGCGCGAAGGGTGGGGGCGCAGCGCTTGTCATTTACCGCAGGAACGCCGGTGCGAGTGACACGAATCATGGCGTCGAGGTGCTCGCCGACAACACCGTCGCGCGCCGGGGCGATGTGCTTCAGCTCGCGATCCGCGCCGATGGCGCTCGGCTTGGCGCGGTCTATTCGCTCGATGGCCGCGGCCTCATCACCGAGCACCTCGCGCCGCGCGCCATCGTCGGACCTGCCGAGCTGCGCCTCGACGACGGTTACGAACTCGATGATGCACCCCGCTTCGAGCGCTTCTTCTTGCTGCTCGGCGATACGCTCGATGGGCAGGCGATCCGCGCGGCGCTCGCGAACCTCATAACAGCACCTGATCCCGCGACGGCGCCGCTGAGCGTACCGGGTGCGCGTGTGGTGTCGCGCGTGCTCTCTAAAGGTCCGCCTTGATAGGACTCCTGCCGGTCCTCCTCGCGGCATTCGTCGCTGCGGCCCCGACGCCTGCGGCGTTTCGCATCGCGGTCATCGTCGGCCGCAATGACGGTGGCCCGGGCCGCGAGGTGCTGCGCTGGGCTCACAAGGACGCGGAGAGCATCGCCGCGGTCATGGGCGAGCTCGGTGGCATCCCCGACGCCGACCGCATCTTGTTGGTCGAACCGGACAAGCGCGGCCTCGACGCGGCCCTGGCGCTCGTCCAGATGCGGCTTGCGTCCATCTCGCCTGACACCCGCAGCGAGCTCTTCTTCTACTACTCGGGGCATGCCGACGAGCTCGGCCTGATGCTCGGCGCGGACCGCTACGCCTTCCGCGACCTGCGCGCACGCCTCGACGCGATCCCGGTCGACCTGCGCCTGGTGATCGTCGACGCGTGCGCCTCGGGCGCGCTCATCGGGCAGCTCGGCCAACGCAACAAGGGCGGCAAGCGCACCGCACCTTTCCTCGGCGACGGTGACCTCAGCGGTCATGCCTATCTCACCTCGGGCGCGGCCGACGAGATAGCCCAGGAGTCGGATGCGCTCGAAGCGTCGTTCTTCACCCACGACCTCATCACGGGTCTGCGCGGCGCCGCCGACCGCGATCGGGATCGTACGGTCAGCCTGACCGAGGCCTATCGCTACGCGTTCGATGCGACGCTCGCGCGCACGCAAGCGACCCGCTCGCCGCAACATCCCGGCTGGGACATCGCGCTCACCGGTGCCGGCGATGTGGTGCTGACGCGGCTCGACCAGGCGAGCGCGCGGCTCATCCTCGCGGCCAACCTCAAGGGACGGTTCTTCGTGCGCGGCGCGCGCGAGGTGCTGGTAGCCGAGCTGCAAAAAGACGCCGGCGACAGCCTCGAGCTGGCATTGCCACCTGGTACCTGGCGCGTCGCCACCAACAAGGCAGGGCGCCGCCTCGAAGCGGACGCATCGATCGCCGACGGCGCGCCATTTACTTTGAGCACCAATGATTTTCGCGATGTCGGTCCTGCGCTCGATGGACGCGCTCGCGGCGCATCACCGATCCGCGTGCGCGTCTCGTTGATCCCGCTCGTCGGCTTCGAAGGTCTCGGCGACGATGTCGTCGTGCATGGCGTGTCACTCTCGCTGCTCGGTGACCGCATCCTCGTCATCCGCGGAGCACAGCTCACGACCTTGTTCAATGTCGCGGACGAAGTGACCGGCGCCCAGATTGGCCTCGTAAATATCGGTGGCACCGTGCGGGGCGCGCAAATTGGCCTCGTCAATATCGCCGATTCGCTCGAGGGCGCGTCGCTCGCGCTGTTCCCCTGGGTCGGCGGTCCCGAGGGGCTGCACCACCTCGAGATCTATGGCGGCACCGACTTGCCGCTCAATATCGGCTGGCGGGTCGGCGCGCGCTGGCTGCACACCGCGGTCTCGCTCGGGACCGACTTCACCGACTGCGAACTCGGGATCGCGGTCGGTACCGAGGTCGACCTCGCACCGCTCGTGCTCGGCTTCGATCTCGGTCCACGCCTCGGTGCGCGCCGCTGCGATCCCGGCACGCTCGGCGGCAAGACCCAGGTCGCGCTGCGTACGATTTTGGGCGTACGTGTCTTTCCCGCGGTCATGATCTTCGCCGCGGGCTCCGCCGCGGTCGACGTCGACGACGGCGTTTTCACGCCCGGTGTCGTCGGCGGCCTACGCTTCTTCCGGTGACCGCACGAGTACCAGGCCATTGGGGCTCTCGTCCTTCAGTTGCACGCCGCTGTAGCCGCGCGTGAGCGCCTCGTTCAAGAGCCAGGCGCACTTGGCCGCGGCGTGCGGGTAGTCGAGGCCGCCCGGCGGGTGCACATTCGAGATGCAGTTGCGGTCGGCATCGGTTCGAGTCGAGCCGTCCTCGGGCAGCAGGGTCAGGTAGATCCCGAGCGAATCCGACGCCGACAATCCCGGTCGCTCGCCGACGACGATCACGACCGCGCGTGCGCCGAGCAGGGTGCCTGTCGGATCGCCGAGTGCGACCCGGCCATTGGCGACGAGAACGACCGGCGCGACCGCGCGGCGGGTGGTCGCGAAGGCAGCCAACAGCGCGTGCGTCAAGGCCGCGCCGTGCCGTTGCACCGCGTCGGTCGACAGACCATTTGTCAACACGATCGCCACGTCCCATTGCCCTGATTCTCGGCGCAGGTCCAGCAAGCCCGCACGACTCTCGGCGGCGAGCTGACGACCGAGGTCGGGCCGCAAAAGGTAGGTCTGGCGATCACCCGCACATGACGCGACGACATGGGTCGCGACCGGCTCGAGCTCGCGCCGCGTCGCTTCGATGTCCCATGGGATGTGCACCGCGTCGCGGGCTGCGGCATGGGCCGCTTGAAACGCGAGGTGCACCTCGGTGCGCGTCGCGGCGCCGGCGCGACCGAGGCCGATGCGTGCCGACGTGTGCGCGCTGAGGCCGCGCCATGCATCCCAGCCCGGGACCAGTGACGGCACTTCGTTGATACCAACTCGCAACGGCTTGACCTGCGAGTTGCAGGATTCGACGGTCTTCTCCTCGGCGTGGCGTTGCTGACTTTCGTTTTCGGTCGTGCCGCGCGTCATGGTCCGTGCCCCTCGCGCGCCGGTAGGAGCGCGCGCGTTTCTTCGATGAGTGGCCCACGCAGGCCGACATCGGCGTGCAGTTGGCGGCCGTCACGCAGGATGTGCATGCCCTCGAGCCAGGCCTCGAACTCGGGCGCGGGCCGCACGCCGAGGACCTGGCGCAGGTAGAGTGCGTCGTGGAACGAGGTGCTCTGGTAGTTGAGCATCACGTCGTCGGCGCCGGGGATCCCCATGATGTACGACACGCCCGCGACGCCGAGCGCGGTCATGAGTACATCCATGTCGTCCTGGTCGGCCTCGGCGTGGTTGGTGTAGCAGACGTCGACGCCCATCGGCAGGCCGAGCAACTTGCCCGCGAAGTGGTCTTCGAGGCCGGCGCGCATGATCTGTTTGCCGTCGAAGAGATACTCAGGGCCGATGAAACCGACGACGGTGTTGACGAGGAACGGATCGAACGCGCGCGCGACCGCGTAGGCGCGGACTTCCAAGGTTTGGGCGTCGACGCCATGATGGGCTTCGGCGGACAGCGCGCTGCCCTGACCCGTCTCGAAGTACATGCACTGGCCATGCGTCGCCCGGCCCAACGAGAGGGTCGCGGCCTGGGCTTCGGCGAGCAACGCGAGGTCGATGCCGAAGCTCCGATTGGCCGCCTCGGTGCCGGCGATCGACTGGAACATGAGGTCGACGGGAGCACCTCGTTCGGCCAGCGCGAGGGTCGTCGTGACATGCGCGAGCACACAGCTCTGCGTGGGGATCGCGTAGCGCTGACGCAGGTCGTCGATAAGCTCGAGCAGCGTTCGAACGTTGTCGGGTTGGTCGGTCGCGGGGTTGATGCCGATGCACGCGTCGCCGCTTCCATAAAGGAGCCCATCGAGGATCGAGGCGAGGATCGCGCGCGCATCGTCGGTCGGGTGATTGGGCTGGAGGCGCGTCGCGAGGCGCCCTTCGAGGCCGACCGTGGTTCGGAAGCGGGTCGTCACGCGCAGCTTCTTCGCGACCGCGATGAGGTCCTGCAGCCGCATCAGCTTGGAGGTCGCCGCGACCATTTCGGGGGTGAGACCCCAGCGCACGGCAGCCAGCTCGGTCGGGCCGGACTCTTCGCGCAAGAGCCACTCGCGCAGCCCGCCTACGGTCATGTGGGCGATCGGCGCGAAGGCCTTGGCGTCGTGCTGGCTGTGGATGAGGCGGGTGACCTCGTCACGCTCGCCAGCGACGACGTCCTCGTTCAGGAAGTGCGCGAGCGGCACATCGGCAAGCGCAATCTGCGCCGCCACCCGTTCGGTCGCGGAGCGGGCGGCGAGACCTGCGAGCTCGTCAGCGGCGCGGCGCGGAGACGCCCGGCACAAGAGCGTTCGTAGATCGTCGAAGGCGTAGCGCACATCGCGGATCGTCGCGCGGAAGACCATTGGCACCCCTCTCGTGGTTGCCGCGCGATGTTCGCCGAGCCGTCGTCCGTGTGCAAGTCGTCCCCGGTTTGCCGCCTGTCAGGCGGGCCGCCGCGGGCGTGGTGCCCGCGGCGGTGTCCATAGTGGAGACGTAACAGCAGATGAGTGGGCTGACGTAGCGTCGCCCGACGGGTCATGGCCAGTATCGGCACATCGTCGTGAGAAGTTAGCTGAAAAGTTTTGAACCGCTGGTTGCACGCTCCTTGGGGAACTTGTTGGCTTTGGCACAAGCCATTGAAATCAAGACCGGAGGCGCTATCTTGCCGCGTGGCCACGGCCTGCTGTCAGGATCCGGGGCGGTCGTTAGCGTAAACAACCACATGGGAAATGTCTGTATGCATACCGCGAAACTTGAATTGTCGGTCAATAGCAGCCCCGAGAAGACATGGGCACTGATCGGCCCCTTCGCCTCGATCTCGCAGTGGCATCCAGAGGTCACGAGTAGCGAGGAGTCGCAGAACGACAAAGGCCAGACTTTGCGCACGATCACCTACAAGAATGGGCAGCAGGTGATCGAGCGGCTGGTCTCGCACAGCGCCGCCACGCGCAGCTACGCGTACACGATCGAGAAGGGCAAGCTGCCCGTCAGCGAGTTCCGCGGCGAGGTGCAGGTGGTCGGCAATGGCGACCAGTCGCGCATCCAATGGACCGCGACCTTCCACGTGCTCGACGGCATCCCCGTCGACCGCGCGACCTCGATCGTCGATGGCATCCTTCAGTCCGCCGCACCGGGCCTCATTGCCAAGCTTGGTTCTGCGTAGCCATTCGAACGGCGTCTGCTCAGCGCCAGCGGAAGAGCCGAACGCCGAGCGCGAATGCGAAGAGTCCCCAGCCGGCGAGCACGCCGAGCTGCGGGGCGATGTCCAAGAGGCCCGCGCCGTCGTTGATGACGCCACGCAGGGCGTCGTTCAAGGCGGTCAGTGGCAGTGCTTTGATGATCGGCTGGATCGCCTCGGGGAAGCGCTCGTAGCTGAAGAAGGTGCCCGACAGGAGCCACATCGGCATCGTCAGGGCATTGATGAAGCCCGAGACGACCTCGACGCTGGGCGTGCGTGAAGCGCACAGGACCGCGAAGCCGGTGAAGGAAAGAACGCCGACCAGGGCGACACCGAAGACGAGCGCGACCGAGCCGGCGACGTTGACGTCGAACACGAGCGAGCCGAAGCCGACCAGGAACGCGACCTCGATCGCGAGGAACACGAGGCGAGAGAGCACGTAGCTCGAGAGAAACGCGGTCTTCGTGAGCGGCGTGGTCGCGAAGCGGCGCATGAGCTTCTTGCTGCGCTCCTGCACCATGCCGTAGCCGACGCCCCAAAGCGCCGAGCCCATGAGGTTCATCGCGATGAGGCCGGGCAACAGGAAGTCGATGTAGCGCGCGCCTTTGGGCATCTCGGTCGCGTCGCTGATCGAGGCATGGTCGATACGGCCGCGACCGCGTTGGATGACATCATCGACGACCAAGCGCGCGAGGCGGGCTTCGGAGCGCTGGGGATCGAAGCGATACACGACGCTGTCCGGGGCCTCGCCAGGGATGACGATCACGTCGATGCGACCTTTGCGCAGCGCCTCGTCGAGCACCGCGCGCGGCGATTCTTCGAGGATGACCTTTGGTCCATGAAGGCTCGCCGTTTCGCCTTTGGCTGCCGTGCCGAGGCTCGCGAGATCGACCGCGGTGAGCGCCGTGCCATCGGTCGGGATGCCGATGCGCGGCGGTTCGGGCGGCTGATCACGGAACGCGGTGCCCAGCGCAATCGCCAGGATCGCGGGGAACGCGAAGACCCAGAAGATCGACGCGGGCTCGCGGAGGAACATGCGGATACGTGCGACGACCAGGGTCGCGAGCGCACCACGGCGCCTGCCGCCTTCGGCGCTGGTTGGAGTGGGTTCAACCATCGCGCAGCGCCCTCCCGGTGTGATGGACGAACACGTCTTCGAGGGTCGCGCGGTGGGTCACCAGGCCGTCGAGACGCGTGCCCGACGCGGCCGCGAGTGCGAGCAGCGCAGGCAACGTCTGGCTAATGTCGACGACCGAGAGACGCACGCGTACGCCGCCTTCACGCGCTTCGCTCTTGGCGCTGCTGACGCCGGGTAGCGCGTCGAGGCGCGCCTGCGACAGCTCGCGATCGGCCAGCACCTCGACGATGTCCTCGGCCCCGAGCGATGCGATCAACGCGGTCGGGGTATCGAGCGCGATGAGCTTGCCGTGGTCCATGATCGCGACGCGGTCGGCGAGGCGCGCGGCCTCTTCCATATAATGGGTGGTCAGCAGGATGGTGCCGCCCTCGGCCTTGAAGGCTTCGACGATCTCCCAGATCTGGCGCCGCGACTGCGGGTCGAGGCCGGTGGTCGGCTCGTCGAGACACAACAAGCGGGGCTTACCGACCAGTGCGCAGGCCAGCGCGAGCCGCTGCTTCTGCCCACCGGAGAGCTTGCCGACGCGGGCATCCGCTTTGCTCTCGAGCGCGACCAGGGCCATCAGCTCGGTCGCCGCGCGGGTCGTCTCGTAGAACGAGGCGAACAGCGCGATGGTCTCGAGCACGGTCAGCTTCTCCTGGAAGTGCGTCTCCTGGAGCTGCACCCCGAGCATTCCGCGGATCGCGCGATCGTCCTTGCGACTGCGACCCCACACGTTGCCGAAGACCGCGATCTCGCCCGACGTGGGGGCCGTGAGGCCCTCGATCATCTCGACCGTCGTGGTCTTGCCGGCACCGTTGGGGCCGAGCACTGCCATGCACTCGCCGGCCAGCACGGTGAGCTCGATGCCCGCTACTGCGAGCACGTCGGGGTAGCGCTTGACGAGCTGGCGGCACGTCACCGCGGCAACCGCGGCGTCACTTCCAGAGGGCATCGACGTGTCTCCTAGCGCACGCACGTGCGAACGATGGCCGCGCCCGCGACCACGATGACGAGGCCCAACACGAACAATGTCGGACCACGCACGCGACGTGTGCCGGTTGGGGGCTCGATGCCCTCCACTTTTGCTGGCTCGCTCATCGCGAGACTCCTTCGGGGGTCAGCTCGGGCGCGAGCTTCTCGAAGTAGTCGATGACCGACGGGTCGGTCCAGTTGCGCGAATTGACGAAGCGCGCCAGCACTCGGCCGTTAGAAATCACATAGGAATCAGGGATTTGCGTGGTGCCGAAGGTCTCGCGCAGGGTGCGACCCTCTTCCAGGTTCGGGTCCTTCACGAGGAACATCTGCGAGTCCGCGGGAAGTCGCCCGACCCACTTCTGGAAGAAGGTGCGGATGTCGGCCCACTGCTCGTCGTAGCTGACCGCGATCATCATGAAGCGGCGATCCTGCAGCTCCTGCCGGAGGCGGAACATGCTGGGTAGCTCGTCACGGCACGGGGCGCACCACGTCGCCCAGAAGTTCAGGAAGACGATCTTGTCGCGCGGCAGCTGTGCGAGCGTGATGGTGCGGCCGTCGCCGGCCTCGAGCGGCCACTCGAGCTGCGCCGCGGTCAGCGGGGCGTCGACGACCTCGGCCCGGATCTGCGCCATCAGCTTCTTCGCCTGCGCAGCACCACTGTTCTGGTCCGCGCTGACGACGACCTGCAACAGCACGAAGGCTACGAGCGCCAGCGCGGACGTCGCGACGAACGCGATGCGCGCGACCTGCGACGGATCGCGTCGCTCGTCTTGATCCTCGCTGCCGCTTGCCGGAACGCTCTGCATTGCCCGTCGGGCTACCACGCCCCGCGCCCGTTTTCCATCGGTTCGCGCGGCGCAAGACGCGCACTTGGCAATGCGTTGTGCGGTGCCGAGCCTCCCCGGTTGACGCCGTGCGCGGCCAGGCCAGATCGAGAGGACATGCAACGAAGCGACGACGCCCCCCTTGTGAAGGCCACGGTGCCCATGGGGTACCGCATAAACGCCACACTCGCCCAGGCTGAGCCCTATGGATACGCGCTCTTGCGTGTCGTGGCGGGTATGTTGTTCTTCTTCCACGGCGCGCAGAAGATCCTCGGCTGGGTCACCGAGAAGGCGCTACCAGTGGTCGGCTCACAGGCGTGGATCGGCGGTGTGCTCGAGATGGTTGGCGGCGCGCTCATCGCGTTGGGCCTGTTCACGCGCCCGGCTGCCTTCATCACGTCGGGCATGATGGCGGTCGCCTATACCCAGTTCCATTGGAAGCTGAGCTTCGACAACTGGGAGTGGCTGCCGATCGTCAACAAGGGCGAGCTCGCGGTGGTGTACTGCTTCCTGTTCCTCTACGTCACGCTGCGCGGGTCGGGGATCTGGGCGCTCGACGGGCTCATCCGACGCAGGTAGAAAACTTCGGATGGAATCCGATACCGCCGCGGCCGATACCCCCGAAATCCTTGCCCAGCAACGACTCACGACGTGGCGAAAGCGCGTCGAGAAGGAGCTCGCGGCGGCGACGCCCGCAGGCGGGACAACGCCGGCCTTCGAGACCCTGCGCACATCGCTGCGCGAGGGCTTCGCGTTGGAACCGCTGTACGTGTCGGCGGCCTATGCGGCGCACGTCGCGGCGGCCACAACGAAGCTCGTGCGCGAAGCCCCGAGCGCCGATGACGTCGTCGTCGACCTGAGGGTGCGCGTCAACGAGAACGCGGCCGAGCAGCTCGCGGCGGGTCTCCTGTGGCTCGTCAGCGTGGCGCGCGACGAGGGCATCGAGCGGGTCATCGTGCAGATCTCGGTCGGCGTCGATATTTTGCTTGATATCGCCAAGTTACGGGCGCTGCGACGCGTCACTTCGCGCCTGTTCGAGCTGGTCGCAGGCGCTTCGGGACCGACGCTCGTGGTGCATGCGTTCACGGCATTCGCGACTGCGGCCGATCTCGCGACCAACCTCATAGGCAATTCGGCCTCGGTGTTCGCGGCTATCGCCGGTGGCGCCGACGCGGTCACGCCGCTCGCGCACAGTTCCTCGTCCGAGCACGTGCGCCTCGCCGACAATGTCGCGCGGCTGGCATTGCACGAAGCCCACCTCGCCGCGGTGAGCGATCCTGCGGCTGGCAGCTACGCGCTAGAGTCGTTGACCGCGGCCCTCTGCGGCGCGGCCTGGGAGAAGTTCCAACGCGTCTTCTCAGCGACCGCCAAGACTCAGGAGGCCAGCCGATGAGGCACGTTCCAGACTTCTCGCAGATCCCCTGGTCGCCGCCTTCCGCAACAATCCAATCACCACAAACGCAGCTCTGGCAGACCCCCGAGGGGATAGCGATCCCGAGCGTGCTGCCGAGCGCGAGCTTCGACTCGGGGCTGCCCGGCGTCGCACCGTTCCTGCGTGGGCCGTACTCGACGATGTATGTGCGACAACCGTGGACGATCCGGCAGTACGCCGGCTTCTCGACCGCGGAAGACTCGAACGCGTTCTATCGGCGCAACCTCGCGGGCGGGCAGATGGGCCTCTCGATCGCGTTCGATCTCGCGACCCATCGCGGCTACGACTCGGACCATCCGCGTGTCTCGGGTGACGTCGGCATGGCCGGTGTGGCGATCGATTCGATCTACGACATGCGGCAGCTCTTCGACGGCATCCCGCTCGACAAGATGTCGGTGTCGATGACGATGAACGGGGCCGTGCTGCCCGTGATGGCGCTCTACATCGTGGCCGCGGAGGAGCAGGGGGTCGCCCCCGACAAGCTCGCCGGCACGATCCAGAACGACATCCTGAAAGAGTTCATGGTGCGGAACACCTACATCTATCCGCCCACGCCGAGCCTCCGCATCGTCGCCGACATCTTCGCGTACACCGCGGCCAAGATGCCGAAGTTCAACTCGATTTCGATCAGCGGCTACCATATGCAGGAGGCCGGGGCGACGGCGGATCTCGAGCTCGGCTACACCCTGGCTGACGGCGTCGAGTACCTGCGCACCGGCATCGCCGCAGGCATGTCGGTCGACGCGTTCGCGCCGCGGCTGTCCTTCTTCTTCGCCATCGGCATGAACGTGTTCATGGAGATCGCCAAGCTGCGCGCGGCGCGCCTCTTGTGGGCGGAGCTGGTCGGGCGCTTCCATCCGAAGTCGGACAAGTCGCTGTCGCTGCGCACGCACTGCCAGACCTCAGGCTGGTCGCTGACCGCGCAGGACGTGATGAACAACGTCGCGCGCACCGCCTTCGAGGCGATGGCGGCGACCATGGGCGGCACCCAGAGCCTGCACACCAACAGCTTCGACGAGGCGCTCGCCCTGCCGACCGATGTGTCCGCGAAGGTCGCGCGCGACACGCAGCTATTTTTGCAAAGACAGACCGATCTCTGTGCGACCGTCGACCCGTGGGGCGGCAGCTATTACGTCGAGTGGCTCACGCGTGAGCTCGCGGACAAAGCGCGCGCCCACATCGACGAGGCCGAGTCGCTCGGCGGCATGACCAAAGCGATTGAGGCCGGCATTCCGAAGATGCGCATCGAAGAAGCGGCCGCACGCACGCAGGCGCGCATCGACTCTGGCGACCAGATCGTGGTCGGCATCAACCACTGGACGACCCCGGACGAGGCGCCGATCGAGGTGCTCAAGGTCGACAATCGCGCCGTGCGCGAGGCCCAGATCGCCAAGCTCGAGCGCTTGAAGCGTGAGCGCGATCCGGCGCGCGTCGAGGCGGCGCTGACCGCGCTCAGCGAAGGCGCGGCGGGCAACGGCAACCTGCTCGAACTGGCGGTCGAAGCGGCGCGCGCGATGGCAACGGTCGGCGAGATGAGCGCCGCGCTGGAGCGCGTGTTCGGCCGCCACCAGGCCGAAATCCACACGATCCGCGGCGTCTACGGAGGCAGCTTGAACGATCCCGCGGCGACCGAAGCGTTGGCGGCGGCGGTAGCCGAGTTCGAGGCCGGCGAGGGGCGGCGACCGCGCATCCTGGTCGCCAAGATGGGCCAGGACGGACACGACCGCGGCCAGAAGGTGATAGCGACCGCGCTCGCCGATCTCGGTTTCGATGTAGACGTGGGGCCGCTCTTCCAGACACCGGCCGAGACCGCGCAGCAGGCTATTGAGAACGACGTGCACATGGTCGGCGTGTCGTCGCTCGCGGCCAGCCACCTGACGCTCGTGCCCGAGCTCAAGGCCGAGCTCGAGGCGCGCGGGCGTGGCGACATCCTGGTGGTGGTCGGCGGCGTGATCCCACCGCAGGACTATCCGGCGCTGCGCGCGGCGGGCGCGGCCGCCATCTTCGGGCCCGGCACGGTCATCGCGCAGGCGGCGCTCGAGCTCGTGCGCACGCTTGCGAAGGCGTGAGCGCGCATGCCGCGGGCGTTCCCGACGATCGCTGACATCGAAGCGGGCCTCGCTTCGGGGGACCGCGCGATCATCGGGCGTGCGTTGACGCTGGTCGAATCGAAGCATCCCGACCATCGAAGCATGGCCTCCGAGCTGCTGTTGCGACTGTCCGCGCACCCGCCGCTAGCGACCCAGCGGGTCGGCATCACCGGGGCACCTGGGGTCGGCAAGTCGACGTTCATCGACGCCCTGGGAATCCAGCTCACGGCCGCAGGTCATCGCGTCGCGGTGCTCGCGGTCGACCCTTCGTCCGAGCGGACCGGTGGTTCGATCCTCGGCGACAAGACGCGCATGGCGCGCCTGTGTGTCGACCCCAACGCGTTCATCCGACCGAGCCCGGCCGGCAGGACGCTGGGCGGGATCGCCGCCCGCACGCGCGAGATGATGTTGGTCCTCGAGGCCGCGGGCTTCGACATCGTGTTGATCGAGACCGTCGGTGTCGGACAGTCCGAGACCGCCGTGCGCCACCTGAGCGACACGTTCGTATTACTCGCGCTGGCCGGTGCCGGCGACGAGCTGCAAGGGATCAAGCGCGGCATCATGGAGCTCGCCGACGTCGTGCTGGTGACCAAGGCCGACGGCGACAATGTCATCGCCGCGAAGTGGGCCGCGGCTCAGCTGCGCGGGGCGCTGCGCCTCCTCCACACGACGCTCGAAGACCATACGTGGCTGCCGCCGGTCTTGTCAGTGTCGGCCTTGCCCAACGCGCGCAATTCGCTCGCGATGCACGCGGGGCCGTCGTCGCTCGCCCCTCGGCAGCCTATGAGGCTGGCCTTCGGGGCGGCTCCTAGGCCGCGCGCGCCTCGCTTCGCGAATTCGGCAACGGCAGCCGAAGGCGATACGTCGAACATGCCGGACGCATCGATGATCGCCGCCTGGGATGCGGTCGCGAAGCACCACGCGCGCCTGGCTTCGACCGATCGGCTGGCGCGTCAGCGCGCCGACCAGGCGTTGCGTTGGCTCTGGACGCTGGTCGATGAGCGCGTGCGCGAGTCGGTGCGACGGCATCCCGACAGCGCGGCGATCGAGCGCGCCGTGCGCGAGAATGCGCTCACCGTCGAGGCCGCCGCCGACCTGCTCGTGAAGTCGCTCACGACCTGAACGCACCTACCGATTGTGCATCGGCGGGCCGATCGCGAGCGGTAGTCAGCCGTGATAGCGTCGCCCGCATGAGCTCCGAGATCGCGCGCGCCTACGACCGAACCCCTTATCCCGACTTCGCTTTCTGGGCGACCCACCCCGACCACCTCGGCATGTTCGGTCGCCTCTTCGGGATCTCGACCGCCTCGCCCGACCGCTGTCGTGTGCTCGAGATCGGCTGCGCGGTCGGCGGCAATCTGCTGCCGATGGCCGCCACCGCGCCGGGCTCGCACTTCGTCGGTGTCGACCTGTCGGGCGTGCAGATCGCGCGCGCCGTCGAGAGCGCGAGCGCCGTCGGTCTCGACAATATCACCTTTATCCACGGCGACTTCCGCGAGTTGTCCGCGCGCGCCGGGCCCTTCGACTACATCATCTGCCATGGCGTCTTCGCGTGGGTCGACAAGCCCACTCAGGTTGCGCTGATGGCGTTCATGCATGAGCGGCTCGCCCCCAACGGGGTCGCGTTCGTCAGCTACAACACCTACCCCGGCCACCACATGGTCGACATGGTGCGCAAGGTCGTCTCAGTGCACACCGCCAACGCGCCCGACCTCGTCACGAAGAACGAGCAGGCCCTGGCCGTGATGCGCTTCCTGCATCGCATGACCAGGAAGGTCGAAAACGACTGGCGCACCGGCTTTTTCGAGCGTGAGATCAAGCATATGCAGGACGGTGGTCTCGATCTCCTCGAGCACGACTACGGTGCCCCCGAGAGCGAGCCGCTCTACTTCCAGGACTTCGTGGACAACTGCGCCACGGTCGGTCTCGCGTACCTCGCGGACTCGTCGCCCTGGGGCATGTACCTCGAGAACCAGAACCCCGAGATAGTCGAGGCGCTGCGTCCGCTCGGTGACCTCGTCAAGCAGGGGCAGTACCTCGACTTCATCCAGCACACGCGCTACCGCGAGACCCTCATCTGTCAGTCCTCGGCGCCGCTCACACGCGATGTCCTGGCCAGTCGCATCCAGCAGTTCTACATCGGTCAGGCGCTCTCGGCCGAGCCGACACTCGACGGGCTGCGCGAAGGTCTGCCTGTGCAGATCCTGGTTGCGCGGCGGCCGCCGATGACGGTGTCGAACCCCATTCTGCGGTTTGCCCTCCACCGCCTCTGGCATCACGGGCGCTGGATGCCGAGCTTCGATCAGCTCGCCGACGAGGTCGCGCACGACATCGAGCGTCACGACATCCTCGCGATCGATCGCGCGACGTTGCGCGACCGACTTTCCGCACAGCTCCTGCGCGCGTTCTTCGCCAACGCGGTGCGCTTCTCGCTGAGCTGTCCGCCCATCGCGCAAAGCCTCCCAGAGCGGCCCGCGACCGGTATCTATCAGCGCTTCATGGCGCGCGAGCGGCGGCCCGGCATCACGACGCTCACGCACGAGGTCTTCGAGTCGAGCCCGATGATGTTTGCGCTCCTGCCGCAGATGGATGGCACGCGCACGCATGCCGAGCTGCAGGCGTGCTTCCCCGAGCCGATCGAAGCGAGCCTCGCCGAGCTCCTGCGCAGGGGCTACATCGCCGCCTCATAGCGAGAGGGTCTCGAGAAAAAAAAAGCAGAAGGCCCGCACGATGGCGGGCCTTCTCCAGTCAATCAGCGTTGGTGATGAACATCACTGCGGCTGGTTGTAGCGCTCCATGCACGAGACGTATTCGTCGGTCTTCTGCCAACCGCAGACACCGTCGTCGTTGTAGTCGCACAGCGCGTATTTGTAGCAGGCGTAGTAGTCCTGCATCTCGCAGGTCGTGATGACGTTGTCGGCGTCCGAGCACACCTGGCCCGAGCAGCCTTGCACCCGGCACTTCGCCTCCTCGCAGACACCGATCGGCTCGCAAGCCGGCGGGATAGCGAACCCCGACTCGTCATCCGGGGGAGGCGCGCACGGCGGGTAGTAGAACGTGCACTGCTGGCCGGTGGCGCAGTCCGAGTCGGTGTCGCAGCTGCCGTCGTAGGGCTTGGGCATGCACTGGAACATGCACACGTCACACATCGGGCAGGTCGGGTCCTGGCCGCAGCCGCAGATCTGACCCTCGCCGCAGTCCGCGTCGACATTGCACGGGACGACCTCGTCCTTGGGCACGCAGATCCCGTGCGGCACATCGCAGCCGCAGCCGACGCAGTCGCAGACCGGCTGGCTCGGATCGATTTTGCAGTAATTGCCGTCAAGGCATTCCGAGTCCGAGGTGCAACCGTTGACGCACAGGTTGATGCGACCCATGCGCTCACACACGCCCGCATTGCAGACAGTCCCGCCGTTGCAGTCGCAGTCGGTCTCACATGCGAGCTGGTCGGGCACGCACTGGTAGTCGATGAAGCACGGCATGAAGTCCGCCCCGCTCGAGCCGCCGCTGCCACCGCAGCCACCCGTCTCTTCGCAGTGGGTGCCGCGCGGGCAGGTGTCCGCGTTGGGGTCGCACGAGACTGTCGTCTCGTAGGTGCAGTAGCCGTAGCAGACCGGCGGGGGCGGCATGCCGCAGTTCGGGTCGTCCGACGAGCACGGCACCGCGAAGCCTTCGCACATCTCGAGCTTGCAGAAGCCCTGCTGGCCGTCGGGCGAGACGCAGTTCTCGTCGGTCTTGCAGTCGTACTCGCGTTGGCGCGGCTGGCAGGTGCCGGCGCAGCCAGGTGCCGGGCGGTCGGCAAAGCAGTTTTCGCCGGACGGATCGTCGCACGGCGCAGGCATCGTGCAGTCGGACGGGGCGCAGTATTGGTCGGTGCCGCAGTCGCCGTCGACCCAGCACTCGGTCGGCGGCTGGTCGTCGATGCACTTCTCTTCGCAGTAGACCAGACCATTGGCAGGCGTCGGGCCCCAGTCCGGGCAGCCGCAGTGGGTTCCGGTCGGGCACGTGTTCGGGTCGCAGCCACCCTGGGTCGGCACGCAGGCCGAGCGGCAATCATCGTAGCAGAGGCCGCAATCGCAGGGCTGACCCTCGGCGCAGGCGCAGTCCGGGCAGACCGTGTAGCACTCGTTGACGCAGGTCTCACCGGCCAGGCAGACCTCACCGGTGTCCGCGCACGTCCCGCCCTGCGGCACGCACACGCTCTCGCATGGGGGCGCCGCGAAGTCGCTGTCGCCGGGCGTCGCACCGCCAGCGTCGCACTGCGACTGGCATAGCCAACCGCTCGGGCACTGGCTGTCGCCGGTGCAGTTGCGCTGGATCTCGGTGCACGCGCCGTTCTGGCAGACCTGGCCTTCCTTGCAGTCACCGTCGTAGTTGCAGGCGCCTTCGGCCGGCTGGCACTGGAGGTAGCACGGCATCAGGCCATTGGCTGGGGCGTCACCGGCATACGGGGCGCACCCGCAGATCTCACCGGGCGCGCAGTCGTTCGGGCCGTTGCAGCCCTCCTTCGCGGCGCACACACCACCACAACCGATGCGGTCGGCACCGTTGCCGGCGGCGTCGCCCTCGGGGAAGACGCACGGGTCACGGTCGCAGAACTGGCCAAACTGGCACTCGTTGTCGCTGTAGCAGATCGAGCCGTTCTCGCGCGGCTTGCAATCGCCCCAGCACTCGGTCGTGCAGGTCCCGTTCGGGCCGCAGTTGCTGTCGCAGGCGCCGGTCTCGATCGTGCAGTACTCGCCGACCGGACACTCGTTCGAGCCCCTACACTTGTCGGGATTGGGCTCGGTCGGCTTCACGCACTCGCCGTAGCAGCCGGCGTCGCAGTTGCGGTCGCCGGTGCCGCAGCCCGGAGCGGTGCGGCAGACTTCGGCCGCGTTGCAGACGAGCCCGCCGGTGCAGTCGCTATTGTCGTAGCAGCCGGTCTCGATCGGGGTCTCACCGCACGCGAAGTTGCACTGTCCCTGCTCGCAGGCCCAGGCGCCGATGCAGTCGATGCCGGGATCGCCCTTGCAGTCGCTCGCGACCGAGCACTCGCCGCGGTTGCCTTCTGCCGGCACGTCCGGCGCGCAGCCGTTGTCGTTGTTGACGGCCATGAACGCGAAGACCGCGCCCGCAAGCCAGGTCATCTGACCTGCTTGTCTTCCCCATGTTTTGGCAGTTGCCAGAGCGTGTGCTTTCATCGTGGTCTCCTTGGTCGCGTTCTATCTAGTCGGTGCCCGAAGGCGGGTGCGAGGGCTCTCTGTGCTACATCCGTGCCACTGGCCCGGGAGCGCTTCAGGCGATTGCCTGGTGGCTGATCACGTGCTTCCCAGGGCGCGCCGAAGCATGCGTGGCATGCGGTCCTCGTGGCGCTGGTGGGGCTTGGCTGTCGTGTTTGGCTTCATGTGTGGTGTTTATTCCCAGACTGTCTTCTGAGCCGCTTCCAAAGCGGACGTGAGCGACGCTGGTAGACCCCCAGCCTCGTTCGGGACATCCTCCGCGCCGCTTCGGACTTCGGGGGAATCGTGCGCTCTCTTCATCTACTGGCCCTCGCTTCGTCGATCTTTTTTCAGGCGTCGCTCACAGGCGGCTGCGGATCGACCGTGCCCGACCATGCTGGGTCTGGCGGCGATGGCCCGGCAGGCGGCAAGCACGACCTCGGGCCAGCGCCCGAAGACCTCGGGGCGATCTTTCCGGCAGCGCTTCGCCTGCCGGAGTCGGTGACGCCCCGATCCTATGAGCTGACCCTGCGCATCGACCCGGCGACGCCGACCTTCACGGGCAAGGTGCGCATCGAGGTCGAGCTCGCGCGCGCGACGCGGCTTTTGCGCATGCACTCCGATGGCCTGACCATCGCGTCGGCGACCGCGACAGTGGCTGGCAAGACGCTGGTCCTCGAGGCCAGGAACGACGACTCGCAGCTCGCGCTGGTGGCAGCGACGGCGCTGCCTGCCGGCGTAGTAACGCTCGACCTGACCTGGCAGGGCCCCTTGCCCGAGGCGCCGGTCGGCATCTATCGCGTGCAGGATGGCGGGCACTGGTACGTGTTCACGCAGTTCGAGCCGCTCGAGGCGCGGCGCGCGTTCCCGTCGTTCGACGAGCCGCGCTTCAAGACGCCGTACACGACCATCATCGAGGTTCCCAAGGGCCTTGGCGCCTTCTCGAACAACCCGGAGCGCGCGCTCACGACGACCGCCGACGGCTGGTCGCGCCACGAGTTCGAGCCGACGCCGCCCTTGCCGACCTACCTCATCGCGTTCGCGATCGGCGACTTCGATGTGGTCGAGGGGGCCAATGTCTCGGGCGGCAAGGTGCCCTTCCGCGTCATCGCGCCGAAGGGCAAAGGCCACCTCGCGAGCTTCGTGCTCGACAAGGCGCCGCGCCACCTGGCCGCCCTCGAGCAGTGGTTTGGGACGCCCTATCCGTTCGCGAAGCTCGACCTCGTCGCGGTCCCGAACTTCTCGTCGAGCGGCATGGAGAACGCCGGCCTCATCACGTTCCGAGAGGCGTTGCTGCTGACCGATGGCGACAAGGCCGCGATCGAGGAGCGCCTCTGGTGCGAGTCGGTCGTCGCGCACGAGCTCGCGCACATGTGGTTTGGCGATCTCGTCACCATGCAATGGTGGGACGATGTGTGGTTGAACGAGGCGTTCGCGACGTGGATGTCTCGGAAGATATTGACGATTGTATCGCCCGAGCTGGACATCAACGAGCAGGCGTTGCGCGGGAAGTTCGGCGTGATGCATGCCGACGCACGCGTCAACGCGCGTTCAGTGCGGCAGCCGATCACCAAGGATGGCGACATCTACAACGCCTTCGACGGCATCACCTACAGCAAGGGGGCAGCCGTCTTGTCGATGGTCGAGGCGTGGATCGGACCGGAGCCCTTCCAGGCCGGCGTACGCGCCTACCTCGCGGAACATGCGCTTGGCAGCGCCACAACCCATGACCTGCTCGAGCACCTCGGGCGCGAGGGCAACAACGACGTCGCGACCGTGGTCAGCACCTTCCTCGATCAGCCGGGCGTGCCGCTCGTGACGCTCGACTGGCGTTGCGAAGCCGCTGGCGTTGTGTCCATCGACGTGACTCAGGCCCCGTACAAGTTGATGGGTGACCCGCGCGCGGTGGTCCCGGGCAGCTGGCAGATCCCGATCTGCGCGCGCCTCTCGGACGGCAAGAAGACGATCGACCACTGCGAACTCTTGACCTCGGCGAAGGCGACCTGGCGCGTCGAGGCGGGCTTCTGCCCGACCTTCTCGCACCCGAACATCGCCGAGGCGGGCTACTACCGCTGGGAGACACGGCTGGGTCCGATCTCGACCGCGCGCGGCGACAAGGCCGCCTTCGCGGGCTACATCGCGAGCCTGCGCGGCGGCGTCGACATGGGTCGCATCCCGCTGGCGCAGATGCTCGAAGGGGTCGGGCCACTGTTCGAGGCGAGCGTCTCGCCGTCCGAGCTCGATGACCTCATCGCTTCGCTGGCGCAGGTCGCGCGCTTCGACCCCGAGGCCCCGCGCGACCCACGCTTTCAGAAGAAGGCGCATGCCTGGCTCGATCGGATCCCGCTCGATCTCAGCCTCGGCACCACCGCGCGTGAGCGCCGCCGCATGCCCTCGTTGGTGCGCGCTCTCGCCGGTCTGACTCTCGACAAGCGCGTCTTCGCGCAGGCATCCAAGGTCGCTCAGGCGTTCCTCGACGAGCTCGAAGGCGGCAAGGGCAAAGCGGTCTCGGTCGAAGACGTCGGGGTCTATCTGCCGCTCTACGTCTATTCGCTCGGGCGTGAGGCCAAGGACGCGCGCAAGCGCGAGGCGGTGTGGACGCGGCTACGCGCGGCCTTCGACAAGGCACGCGACCCGAACGAGCGCGAGGTGCTCATCGAGGCACTCGGGACGTTCGACGATCCCGAGCTGGTCGTGAAGAGCTACGGGCTCATCCTCGATGGCACGCTACGCGCCCAGGATCTGCGCACGCTGCGCGCCCGGACCAGCGGCCGCCGACCGGTCGCCGAGGCGCTCTGGAGTTGGTTCACGGGCAACTTCGACGCGCTGGTCGCAAAGCTCGGATCGAAGTCCGCGCCGGGGCTGCCGGGCTTTGCATATCCGTTCTGCGAGGTGGGCGACGACGCTCGCGTCGAAGCGTTCTTCGCCACCAAGAAGGCGACCTTGCCCAATGGCATCGATCGCCCGCTGGCGCAGACCATCGAAGGTATTCGCGCCTGCGTCGTCGCCCGTGCACGCTACGGGGAAGAGGCGCGGGCCTGGTATCAGAAGCGCTGACGACGCGCAGGAAGCGAGCCTGAACACATCGGCTCACCCGGCCCGACGTTGCGGCAGTGTTTCGAGCGCGCCGCGCGACCCACGGCTGGGCCGCGGCTGCCTTGACGATGCGGTCGCACACGGCCTATGGTCGCGCGCGTCCACCCACCGCGAGGTCATAAACATGAAGCGATTCAAACACTTAGCTCTTCCTCTCATGACCCTCGCGTTCATCGCCTGCGGCGGCAACAAGCCCGCGGCCGATGTCGGCGCTAACTCGGCGCCGGCCGACGACGCCAAGGCCGGCACACCCGACCCGAAGCCCGTCGACCCCAAGCCCGACCCGAACGCGCCGAAGTCGGGCGCGATCAAGATCGTGTCGAGCCTGCCGCGCACGGGCAGCGCCAACGCCCAGACCACGACCATCGTCAACGGCATCAAGATGGCCATCGACGAGACCGGTGGCCTGATACATGGATCGGCTGGTGATTTTACGCTGACCTACGAGGACTGGGACGACGCGTCGGCCAAGAAGGGCGACTGGGATCCCGAGGTCGAGGCCGGCAACGCCGACAAGGCCGTCGGCGACAAGGACGTCGTCGCCTACATCGGTACCTACAACTCTGGTGCCGCGATGATCTCGATGCCGGTCCTCAACAAGGCCGGCCTCTTGATGGTCTCGCCCGCCAACACCTACCCCGCGCTCACCAAGCCCGGCACTGGCGAGGCACACGAGCCCGACGCCTACCGTCCCTCGGGCAAGATCACCTACTTCCGCGTCGTGCCCGCCGACGACATGCAGGGCGCGGTTGGCGCCAGGTGGGCCCAGAAGATGGGCGCAAAGTCGGTCTACATCCTCCACGACAACGGCCTCTACGGTAAGGGTGTCGCGGCTGTGTTCCAGCAGACCGCTGAGGACATCGGCCTGAAGGTCATCGCGTTCGAGGCGGTCGACCCCAAGGCGCAGGAGTACAAGTCGCTGATGACGAAGATCAAGGAGGCCAATCCCGACTTCGTCTACTACGGCGGCACCACCCAGACCAACGCCGGCCAGCTCGTCAAAGACTTCGTCGCGGTCGGCGCGACCGGCAAGATCATGGTCCCCGATGGCTGCTTCGAAGAGGCGTTCATCCAGGCGTGCGGCGCCGACAATGCCAACGAGCGGGTGTTCGTGACGTTCGGCGGCGTGCCCCCCGAGAAGCTCACCGGCACCGGTGCGGAGTTCGTCAAAGCCTACCGCACCAAGTTCGGCGCCGAGCCCGAGGCTTACGCGGTCTATGGCTACATGGCGGCCAAGGTCGCCGTCGACGCGATCAAGTTGGCAGGCAGCAAGGACCGCTCGGCCATCTCCGCCGCGGCCGCGAAGGTCAGCTACGAGGACAGCGCGCTCGGCAAGTTCAGCTTCACCGAGCACGGCGACACCACGATGGCGACGATGTCCGGCAATGTGATCAAGGGCGGCAAGTTCGAGTTCGTCTCGATCCTGACGATGGACTGAACCGGACCCCCAAGTGGAAGTGATCCTCCAACAGATATTGCTCGGCCTGACCAACGGCATGGTGTTCGCGCTGATAGCGCTCGGCTACACCATGGTCTACGGCATCCTCGAGCTCATCAACTTCGCCCACGGCGATCTGTTCATGCTGGCCTCGTTTCTCGCGCTGACACTGGTCGGCGCGATGGGGCTGTCGCACGCGACGGGCGCTGAGCTCGGGCTCGGCCTGTTCGCGGTCGTCGTCCTTTGCGCCCTGTTTGCGGCCGGGCTCAACTGGTCGGTCGACCGCGTCGTCTACAAGCCGCTGCGCAAGGCACCGAAGCTAGCACCCCTGGTGTCCGCCATCGGTGTCAGCTTCGTGTTCATGAACCTCGGCCTGTTCTGGGGCGGTCTGCCGATGGACGAGTTCGGCGGCGGCGTCGCGGCGGCCGCGCCCAAGTCGTTTCCGGAGCTCCTGCCCAACATCAATCTCCTCGGCGAGGACGCGGGGCTGCGCGTCACGCCGAAGGACCTGCTGGTCATCGTCAGCTCGCTCATCGTGATGGTCGCGCTCTTCTGGTTCGTGAATCGCACGAAGCTCGGCAAGGCGATGCGCGCGACCGCGCAGAACCCGACGGCCGCGCGCCTGATGGGCATCGACGTCGACCGCGTCATCGGCGCGACGTTCTTGATCGGCGGCGCGCTGGCCGGCTTCGCGGCGGTCATTTATGCGATCTATATCAACACCATCAACTTCCAGATGGGCTACCAGAACGGACTCTACGCGTTCACGGCGGCGGTCCTGGGAGGCATCGGCAATATCCGCGGCGCGGTATTGGGCGGCATCGTCATCGGCATGCTGCGCGCGTTCTCCGACCAGTACATCGGCGCTCAGTGGCAACCGGCAGTCCTGTTCGGCACCCTGATCCTGATCCTGGTGTTCCGACCCTCGGGCCTCCTCGGGTCCACCGCGCGGGAGAAGGTCTGATGGCCACGCACCCGCCGACTGGCATGGGCACGCCGCGTAAGGCGCGCCCCTGGTACCTGCGCTTCGAGGTGATCCTCATCGCGGTGCTGGTCATCTACCCGTTCTTCCCGTTCCTCGATGTCGCGATCAGCGCCGTCTTCGGCGAGCAGCTGCGGCTCGACCGGCAGCTCGTCAATATCTTCATCTTTGGCATTCTCGCGCTCGCGCTGAATCTCCAGGTCGGCTACGCCGGCCTCCTGCAATTGGGCATCGCCGCGTTCTTCGCCATCGGCGCCTTCACGACCGGCGTCGTGTCGGTCGAGAAGTACCCGTTCCAATTCGGCTTCTGGGGCGCGATCATCCTCGCGCCGATGGTCGCTGGCGCCGCCGGCCTGCTGCTCGGGGCGCCTACCGTACGCTTGAAGGGCGACTATCTCGCGATTGTCACACTCGGCTTCGGCGAGGTCGTGCGCGTCGTCACGCTCAATCTCGACGCAATTACCGATGGGCCGCGCGGACTCTCGCCGATCCCTTCGGCCTGGATCCCCTCCGACATCCAGGCCGCCATCGGGGACGAGGGCAATCAGTCCCACTTCGTCTCGATGTACTTCATCGCGCTCATCCTGTTGGTCTCGCTGGTCGTGGTTTTCCAATTGCTAGAGCGAAGTCGCGCCGGCCGTGCCTTCGTGGCCCTGCGCGAGGACGAGCTCGCGAGCGCCGCGATGGGCCTCAATCCCGCCAAGACCAAGCTCGCCGCGTTCGCCGCTGGCGCGGCGATTGCTGGCCTCGCGGGCGCCTTGTACGCGACCAACTTGAAGACCACGGCCGAGCCGAACACGTACGACTTCAACTACTCGATCATCGTCCTGTGCTGCGTCATCATCGGCGGACTGGGCAGCGTGCGCGGCGTGCTGCTCGGCGTCGGCGTGCTGATAACGTTCGACAGCGTCATCTCGCCGCTGTTGACCAAGCTCATCCAGAAGGGCGTCGGCGACAGCGACAACGTGTTCCTGTCGCTGACCAACTGGAAGCTGATGATCTTCGGCATCGCGCTCATCCTGACCATGCGCTACCGGCCCTCGGGCTTGTGGCCGAGTGCACGCATGAAGGAAGAGATGCACGACGCGGGAGATGCGAAATGAGTGCGTCCCTGCCAGAGACGATATCGGCCGAATCTCCAAGCGATCAGACGAAGCCGTCGCGAGCTGTTAGCTCCAACAGACCGCTGCTCGAGATCGACGACCTGACGCTGCGCTTTCGCGGTCTGACCGCCGTGAACAAGGTCGACCTCACCGTCAACGAGGGCGAGATAGTCGCTGTCATCGGCCCCAACGGCGCCGGTAAGACCTCGTTGTTCAACGCGATTACCGGCATCTACGAGCCGACCGAAGGGCGCGTCCTGCTCGACGGCAAGGATCTGCAGAAGCAGCCCGAGCGGTCCAACTATTATCGCTGGGGCCTGGTCGGCATCGCGGTCGGGTTCCTCCTGGCGATCTGGGTCTCGGACCCGAACCAGCTCTGGTCCGCCGTCATCAAGGCCAACTATCGCGACCCGAAGGCGGGCTTCGACGTCGGCGCGGCCGCCACCGACTTCGGCGCGTTCCTCGGCGCGAAGCCGCGCATCGATTTTCGCGCGGGTCGCTTCTATGTGACGACCAGCGACGGCAAGTCGCCGTTCGGCTCGGCCAAGACGCGCGCGGAAGCCGACGCGAAGCGCGCGGCGATCCCGGAGATGGCCGCCATCGAGGACGCGAACGCCGCCCTGGAAGACCGTGACGGCAAGATCGTGATCCTGTCTGCTGACCGCCAGACGGTCTTGGACGAAGCGCCCAATCGTGACGTCGCGCTGGCCCGTATCGAGGCCGCCAGAGAGGTCGAGTCGCAGACCCGCGGCACCATCTGGAAGCGCATATTGGTGCTCATCATCGGCAGCGGCGTCGGCTTTGCGGGCGCGATGGCGATCTGGAAACAGACCCGACGCACACCGACCTCGGTGACGCTGCGCGGCATCGCGCGCACGTTCCAGAATATCCGTCTCTTCCACGACATGACCGCGCTCGAGAACGTGCTGGTCGGCATGGACCGGCACCTCGATGTGCCGCACGGGTTCTGGTCGAAGCAGCGGCTGCTCAAAGACTTCGGGCCGCTCGTCCTGCTCGCGGGCGTCTGGCTCTTGTTCTTCCTCGGCGTGCGCTTCGCGCTGTTCGGGGAGTTCATCAATTCGATCCTGCTGCTTCTTTTGCTGGGCGGCACCATCGCGTGGCTCGTGCAGATATCGCTGCGCCGCTTCTTCACGCCGACCGCGCAGGCGATCGAGTCGCATGCGCGTGACGAGGCGATGTCGCTGCTCGGGTTCGTCGGCCTCGATGAGCGTGCGGAGGACCTGTCGAAGAACCTGCCGTACGGCGATCAGCGGCGGCTCGAGATTGCGCGTGCGCTGGCGACAAAGCCGCGCCTGTTGCTGCTCGACGAGCCTGCGGCCGGCATGAACCCGTCCGAGACCGTGTCGCTGATGAAGCTCATCAAGGAGATCCGCGATCGTGGTGTGACGGTCTTGTTGATCGAACACCACATGCGGGTGGTGATGGGGATCTCCGACCGTATCGCGGTGCTCGTCTACGGCACCAAGATCGCCGAGGGAACGCCTGAGGAGATCCGCACCAACCCGAAGGTGATCGAGGCCTACCTCGGCTCGGAGCAGCTCGGATGAGCGTGCAACTCCACAAAGCCTCGGCCCCAAATCGCGACGGCCCGCCGTTGTTGACCGTCGAAGGCGTGCGCGCTGGCTATGGCAATATCGAGGCATTGCACGGCATCGACCTCGAGGTGCGGCAAGGTGAGATTGTCTGCCTCATTGGCGCGAACGGCGCCGGTAAGACCTCGACGTTGATGACGATTTGCGGCTGCGTGAAGACGCGGGCCGGGCGCATCACGTTCTCGGGGCAAGACATCACGGCGATGGCCTCCGACAAGATTGTGCGCCTCGGGCTCGCGCAGTCGCCCGAGGGTCGCAAGATATTCCCGCGCCTGACGGTGCTCGAGAACCTCGAGATGGGCGCCTTCATCCGCAACGACAAGGCGGAGATTGCCAAGGACATCGAGCGGGTCATCAGCCTCTTCCCGATCCTCGGCGAGCGGCGCAGCCAGGCGGGCGGCACGCTCTCGGGCGGCGAGCAGCAGATGCTCGCGGTCGGGCGCGCGATGATGTCGCGGCCGCGCTTGTTGCTGCTCGACGAGCCGAGCCTGGGGCTGGCGCCGCTCATCGTGTTGAAGATCTTCGAGGTCATCAAGACGCTCAACGCCGAGGGCACGACTATCCTGCTGGTCGAACAGAACGCGCGTATGGCGCTCAAGCACAGCCATCGCGGCTACGTGCTCGAGACCGGCAGCATCACGATGGCCGACCGCGCGGATGTATTGCTAGCGGACCCACGCGTGCAAGCGGCATATCTCGGCGATGGGCACTGACATGAGCGACTGGACACCGGCTTTTTCGCTCGCTGAGCTCGGCGTTGGTGGCGTGCGCGTATTCGTCCACGGGCCTCAGCGCATCGCGGTCTTCCGTTTGGAAGATGGCAGCGTCACGGCGATCGACGACCGCTGTCCGCACGAGGGCTATCCCCTCTCGAAAGGCTTTGTGAATGGCTGCGTGATCACCTGCCGCTGGCATTCGTTTCGGTTCGATGTCCACACCGGTAAGTGCCTGGTAGGCGACGAGCCAGTGCGTGTCTATCCCGTGCGAATGGTCGCTGACATTATCGAATTGGACCTGAGTGAACCCGATGTCGCCAGCACCCGCAAGCGCCTCGAAGCGAGCCTGTGGCAGGGCCTCGAGCGGCGTCGTAGTGGGCAGGTTGCGCGTGATGTGGTGCGGCTCTTGGACACCGGCCTGACGTCTGCCGATATCACGATGTATGCCGTGCGCTTCGACGCGGAACGTGCGCCGTACGGCACTTCGCATGTGCCTGCATTGGCACATGACATACTCGCGCGGCTGCCCGCGCTGACCTCACGCCACGGGGTTGATGGGCAGGTCGCGGCACTATTGCAAGTGTTGGATCTCGCTGCCGAGGCGAGCCTCTCGTTCCCGCCGCGGGTGCGTCCCGAGCCGCGTTCATTGACGTCATTCGCCGAGCTTCGCGCGTGTGTCGAAGCCGAAGATGCCGAGAGTGCCGAGGCCCTCGTGCGTGGTGCATTCGCGGACGGGATCGCGCGTGCGACCATCGAAGAGTGGATCCGGTCGCTGGCCAGTGACCACCTCCTCGACATCGGGCACGGCTTCATCTTTCCGCCGAAGGTCTTCGCGCTGATGGCGCAGCACGATGACGTCGCGACCAACGAGCTGGTGCTCGGCGCGCTCGTGCGCCGCATCACGCTCGGCACGCGTGAAGAGCTGGTGCCCGAGTGGAGCTGGGTGACGCGCGCGCTCAACGCGAACGCGACGCCTGACGAGGAGGGCCTGCGTGGCAACCTCGGGCCGCTCATCCGCGCGCTGCTCGATGGCACGCGCAAGGAGATCTTCGACGCGCTCGAGCGAGTCATCGCGAGCCGACCGTTCGACGCGGTCGTTGATGCGCTGGTGCTCGCCGCGAGCATGCGGCTCCTGCGCTACGACCTGCACATCGAGGTCGACCCGACCATCCAGGAGTCGTGGCTCGACGTGACCCACGCGCTCACGCTGGCAAGCGCGCTGCGCGACTACGCGACGCTCGATTCGGCCACGCGCCGCCGCGTCCTCTTCTACGCGGCGGCCTTCATCCACACGCGTGCGGGACTCGACGCGCCGGTGGACCTGCGCGTACTCACGGCCGAGGAGGAGCGCATCCTGTTTGGCGTCTCGGCGTCCGAGCTGGCGCTCTTGCCATTGACGCCTCCCGACGTGTTCGAGCAGGTGCAGCAAGCGCTCGGGCTGCGGCAGGCCGACCGCCTCGTGCGGCTCGCCGAGTCGCTCTACATCTCCGACCGCGCGGCGCTGGTCGCGGCGCTCGAGGACTGGTGCCTGATGCGACCGGCGACGCGCTCGATCTTCGCGGCGCACCAATGGAAGACGCTGGTCTGCGGCGACCTCGAGTCGCAGCACCTGGCGGCCAGCGCAGATCCGTTCATTGCTCGCGCGGCTGCGTTGCCGCTGCTTGCGGCCGCCCGCTTCATCGGCGCGCCGCTGACCGAGCGGGCGCCATTGCAGGCCGCACACGAGGCCCTGCGCTTCGTGCGCGAGAGCCGTGTGCCGCGCCGCCGAACCTGATACATGCAGCCGATGAGCGCTGAACCCGATACCGATCCTGAAGTCATCGAACCGCATGCAGTTGTCGCTGCCGAGCCCGCCGTCGATCCCCTCGCGGGCATCCTCGACGTGCGCACTTTCCATGGCCTCAACAGCGATGGCGTGGCCGACCTGTTGATTGAAGTGCCGCACGGCGCGACCACGACCGCTGACTTCGAGTCGCACGCGGTGATGCTGACGAGCCCGCTACCCGCGTCGCTCATCGACTTCTTCTACGTCAACACCGACACCGGCGCGCCCGAGCTGGCCGAGGTCCTGGCCGAGCGCCTCGTCGCCGCCGACCCGCAGCGCACCGTGACGGTCCTGCGCTGCCGCATCCCGCGCACGTTCATCGATTGCAACCGCGTGCTCGACGCGAGCGCTGCCGACTACAAAGCCGGCGGTGTCGCGCCCGGGTTGATGCCCTACATCACCACGCCCGAGGACATCGCGCTCTTGCGCGAGCGCTACGAGCTCTACCTCGGCGCGGTGCGCAAGGCCGTCGAAGCGCTGCCTCCGCACGGCGCGATGTTGCTCTTGCACAGCTATGCGCCGCGCACGGTCGGGGTCGAGGTCGACGCCAACATCGTGCGGAGCCTGCACGCCGCCTATGCACCCGAGGTGGTCGGCACCTGGCCCGCCCGCCCCGAGATGGACGTCATCGGCCGGGGCCCCGACGGCACGCTGCACGCGCCCACCGCGGTCGTCGATGCGCTGCGCGCGGACCTCGCCGCGAGCGGCATGACGCTCGGCGACAGCCACACCTACAAGCTGCACTCCAGCACGCTCGGCTGGGAGCACGCGTTGCGACTGCCCGGCCGCAGTCTATGTCTCGAGATCCGGCGGGACCTGTTCGTCGTGCACTTCGAGCCCTTCGTCGAGGCGCGTATCGACCCGACACTCACGGCCGCGTTGGCCGAGCCGATCGTGCGGGCGTTGCTGCACCTCTGGTGAGAGCCGCGTGAGCGTGGGTGTGTCATATCTGCCGAGAATTGACGACAGCGCCGACGTACGAGGTCGACTTCATCCTCGACAATGCGGTGGCCATCGAGGTCAAGAGCGCAACCGAGGTCAGGCGACCCTACCGGTCCCCCTTCAAACGGAACTGCAGTCCCAGCACAACGCTTTCGTCCTGGTATGCCGTAGTGGCGTGGTTGCCACGATGTCTGCTCTGGCTCCGAGCAATGGCGCACCACGCAATATGCTATCGGGTCGCAGCCCGCAGAGTGCCTAGGGCTTGAACGTGAGTGCGCTAACTAGACTAGCGACAGAAAGCCAGGTCGGAATGCTTGGTGCACCAAGCATTGCAGGCGTCGCCCCACTGGGCCTTGGGCGTGGGCTGGCACTGCTGGGTCATCAGCGTCTCGGCCCGCGCCGGGTCG
>Ga0335397_10000945_pt1 | contig 39256 bp, 26 predicted proteins | sample MAT04_FD_205740 | JGI IMG/M metagenome (GOLD analysis project Ga0335397, IMG submission 205740) | Freshwater microbial communities from Lake Fryxell liftoff mats and glacier meltwater in Antarctica - MAT-04 (spades assembly) (version 2) ... | reverse complement strand
GCAATATGATTTGAGGGATAAAATGTGCTGTTCAAATTCTCTTTTACTTGGGTTGACTAGCTTAAAAAAAAGCCCTCCAATCTGGAGGGCTTGTATTTTATTTATTTTTAAGTTGAAATGTAGACTATTTCGAAGAAGTGAATCTTGCAAAACTTAATAAAATTCACCTGATCTTTAATTGATCGGTGTGAGAGCAATTCGTAAGTAAGCAACTGGGTTTATAATGCAATTTGCTTTTCAGTCATCATTTTACGCATGTTGATCAAACCATACCGCATACGGCCCAAAGCTGTATTGATACTACATTTAGTAAGATCAGCGATTTCTTTAAAACTTAAATCTGCATAGTGACGTAAAATGATTACTTCCCGTTGGTCGTCAGGAAGCATATCAATCATTTTTCTCACCCTTTCATGACTTTGGGCCTGCATCATCTTGCTTTCGGCGCTTGGCTCAGAGAAATTTAATACTTCAAAAATGTCCCGGTCGTCGCTGGTTTTAATACTCGGACTACGTTTGATTTTTCTAAAATGATCTACACACATATTATGTGCAATACGGAGTGCCCAGGGTAAAAATTTCCCCTCATCTGTATACCGACCGCTCTTCAGCGTATCAATAATACGAATAAATACGTCCTGGAAAAGGTCTTCTGCCATGTACTTGTCTTTCACAAGCAGGTAAATGGAGGTGTAAATTCTGTCCTTGTAACGGTTTACTAAGGTTGCAAGAGCATCGGTGTTGCCATCTATGTATAGATGCACCAATTGTTGATCGGTTAAGTTAATAAGGCATTTCATAAACTTCTACAGTTTTTGTTGGTTAGGACTTTTGTTTTGACCAATAAGGGGAATTTAGCGTAGAAGTCTATTGTAGATAGGCGTCGTGGCTTTTCACTTTAATGGATGTTGGAACTGTGAAAATATGATTAATATCTAAAACACCAAATTATTTTTTAACTTTTTTTTTGGCTGCTTGTTACCTTAAAAATAATCTTTCTCAATTACGAAATGATTTTACTTTTGGATTTTAGGAAGATTTTCACTTTTACCACAGAAGCAAATGCAACTCATTACTTTTGCATAATAAAATAATGGCAACAACAATAATCGCTAAGAAAAAGAAGATTACCTCCTCCTCGAAAACAGATGGGATTTTTATAAAAGGAGCAAGAACCCACAACTTAAAAAATGTAACGGTTACCGTACCACGAAATAAGATTGTGGTGGTCACTGGTGTGTCTGGTTCCGGCAAATCATCACTCACCATTGACACATTATTTGCAGAGGGCCAGCGGCGTTATGCAGAAAGTTTGAGCAGCTATGCAAGGCAGTTTATGCAACGCATGAATAAGCCAGATGTTGATTTTATAAAAGGGTTATGCCCCGCAATAGCGATAGAGCAAAAAGTGATTACCCGAACTCCAAGAAGCACCGTTGGCAGTATGACGGAGATTTATGACTATCTCCGGTTGTTATTTGCAAGAGCAGGTAAAACAATCTCACCTGTTAGCGGAAGAGAAGTAAAGAAGGATGATGTGGCGGACGTAGTAGGGGCTATTGGCAGTTTGCAGGCAGGCAATAAAGTGTTGATACTGGTACCTTTTAAACAGCATGCCAACAGGGATGTAAAAGAAGAATTGAATATTTTAATTCAAAAGGGTTTTTCCAGAATTTATAACAGCAAAGAAATTGTCCGCATTGAAGAAATACTGGAAGATGATACACTTGTTAAAAGTCTGGAACATCCAAAACAAAAAGAGACCAATTATCTTTTAATTGACCGCCTTGTTGTAAAAGACTTTGACGAGGATGATAAGCACCGGATCAGTGATTCTGTTGGTATAGCATTTTATGAGGGAGAGGGAGAATTGATATTGGAGATAAATGGTGGTCAGTTAATACCATTCAGTAACAAATTTGAGTTGGATGGCATTCAGTTTGAAGAGCCCGTACCCAACTTGTTTTCTTTTAACAATCCATTTGGCGCATGCCCAACCTGCGAAGGATTTAGCATGGTGTTGGGCATTGATGCCGACCTGGTAATTCCCAACAGGCAGTTAAGTGTATATGAAGGCGCTGTTGCTCCATGGAAAGGAGAAAAATTGGGACTCTGGAAAGAACAGTTTATAAGGGCCGCAAAGAACTCTAATTTTCCTGTACACAAACCAATCATCGATCTTACTGATGAACAATTACAGGTGCTATGGGAAGGAAATTCGCATGCCAATGGTATCAACGATTTTTTTAAAGAAGTAGAACAAAATTTATATAAGGTTCAATACCGGGTGTTGTTAAGCAGGTACAGGGGGCGTACACTTTGCCCCGACTGCAAGGGCTATCGTTTACGAAAGGAAGCATTGTATGTAAAAGTTAGTGATAAACACCTGGGGCAATTATGTACAATGCCGGTTAAGGACTTAAAAGTATGGTTTGATCAGTTAAACCTAAGCGAATACCAGCAGCAGGTTTCTAAAAGAATTTTAATTGAGATACACCATCGTATAAAAACTTTGATGGATGTTGGCCTTGGCTATCTTACCATGAACCGATTGGCCAATTCATTAAGCGGAGGGGAAAGCCAGCGCATACAACTTACGAGGAGCCTTGGTAGCAACCTTACCAATTCATTGTACATTTTGGATGAACCTTCTATCGGCCTGCATAGCAGAGATACAGTAAGATTGATTGGAGTACTAAAAGAATTAAGAGATTTAGGTAATACGGTGGTAGTGGTTGAGCATGATGAAATGATGATGCGGGAGGCGGATTATATTATTGATATGGGACCTTTGGCAAGCCATCTCGGTGGCGAGGTAGTGGCAGCCGGAAATTATGATGAATTGATTGCCGATGAAAAAAGTTTAACAGGGAAATATTTACATGGGGCATTAAAAATAGAAGTACCCAAACAATTACGTAAATGGAACCGTAGTATAACGATAGAGGGTGCACGACAGAACAACTTAAAAAATATTTCGGTTGAATTTCCATTAAATGTGTTTTGTGTGGTGAGTGGTGTAAGCGGCAGTGGTAAAACTACCCTGGTAAAGCAAATATTATATCCTGCGATGCAAAAACTAAAGGGCGAAGGGGTAGAAAAGGCAGGGATGCACAGATCCATCAAAGGGGATATCGATTCCCTGTCGCAGATAGAGATGGTGGATCAGAACCCGATTGGTAAATCTTCGAGAAGTAATCCGGTGACATATATAAAAGCCTATGATGAAATAAGGGAATTGTATAGCAAACAGCCGTTGAGCAAAATGAGGGGATTTCAACCTAAACATTTTTCATTCAACGTGGATGGCGGCAGGTGTGATGCATGTAAAGGAGAAGGTGAACAAATTGTAGAAATGCAATTTCTTGCAGATGTGCATTTAACCTGTGAAGTATGTGGTGGAAAAAGATTCAAAGAAGAAGTACTGGAAGTGGCCTATAAGGGTCGTAATATTTATGATGTACTGAATATGAGTGTAGATGATGCCATCCTTTTTTTTACTGATGAACCTGATGTGGCTAAAAAAATTCAGCCCCTCAGTGATGTAGGATTGGGATATGTAAAACTGGGCCAGTCAAGCAATACCTTATCCGGTGGTGAAGCCCAGAGAGTTAAACTGGCTTCATTCCTTGGCAAGGGAAAATCACAGGGTAATATCCTTTTCATTTTTGATGAGCCTACAACGGGGCTTCATTTTCATGATATAAAAAAATTACTCACCTCTTTTAATGCATTAATAGAGCAAGGGCATACTATTTTGGTAATTGAACATAATACCGATGTAATAAAAAGTGCTGACTGGGTAATAGATCTCGGACCCGAAGCAGGAGATGCAGGTGGTAACCTTGTTTTTGCGGGTAAACCGGGAGATTTAAAAAAATGCAAGGAAAGCTTTACGGGCAAATTTTTGTAAAAAAATATTTCTTTCAACTTTTATCGGGTGAGCTTTTTCTCTCGTTTTGTTTTTCTGAGTCAGGATTCAATTTTGCTGCTCTGGGCATACCAAGTACAATCCTTTTTTATCCCTAAAGGTACCTTGTACCATTGTGTACCATTAACCAAAGTATTTAGGAAATGTGAACATTTAAAATTTTGCTATTTTGTTTAGATAATTTTACTGAAACTATCAAAACTATTAAAATATTTCTGACAAATACTCCCACTAGCTTTGATTTTCCTCTATTTCTCCTTAATGAAATATTAGCAAACAATTAAATCAACCAGCCTTATTTTGTTTTTCTAAATAACATTTATATATTTGTTTTTATAGCGGTACTAGCAGCTTGAAGTATATTAGGTTTTGCTCCCCCGGTACCATTATCTTAGTACAGAAACCACTGATCCAATATCTTCCAACGAAATTCCTTTATAAACGAATTGTCTTTTATTTTCCTTTGCTATCAATGATTTATTTATTGTGACATGTAAAATATTTTAATTGTTTACTATGCCAATTAAGATCGATTAATGATTTTTATTTATTGCTTCTAAAATTGGCTGAAATATCTACTTATTGTATTTTTTAGGGCAGATTGCATAGTTAATAACCAATCACTGGATGATATAATAAAGTTAAGAATGGAATAGGCTTTATAAAAAAACAAATCGAAAATAGATAGAAAGGGTACAAAATCAGGATATTTAAAAAATTGATTAAACCGTAATAAATATGAATAATTCAATTAAAAAATGGTACGCTTTGTATACAAAAGCGGGCTGTGAAAAGAAGGTGGCTAACTTTTTGTTACGCAAAAATATTGAAAATTATTGCCCATTGGTACATCAGGAGTTTGGCAGGAAAAAGGTAGTGCTGGAGCCGTTATTTAATAATTTTGTTTTTGTACAAATAACAGATAATGAAATGTATCAGTTTCCTTTGGGAGGTAATATTGTAAACTTTGTATATTGGTTGGGTAAACCTGCGGTTATACAGAATGAAGAAATATCTGTAATGAAACGTTTTTTAAATGAATATATAAATGTGAAACTGGAAAAAATGCCATTTGGAATAGAGAGTAAGGTACGGGTTGTTGAAAGTGCTATTACGGATAACAACGCCAATTTGGTTTTTGTAAAAAACAATACAGTTAAAATAACATTACCTTCTTTAGGGTATATGATGCTGGCAGAAACAGCGCATTCAACTGCTTCAATATATACACCCTCTAATCAGTCTTATTCAGTTAATGGGAAATACCAATTTGCTATTTAGGGGATATGGTTACTTAAATGGATTCCCTTTGCAAATGTTTTGATTGTTATAACTATACCACCTTGGTTTAAATGGCTACCTTGGTATAGTTATTTTTATATGTGGTAATGCCATGTATGTGTTCTGTATATTTGCCAAATCTTTAGAATATTGGGTTTTTATGCAATCTGTATGTTTTTTTTGCGTTAAACCTGTGCTTTAGAATCAATGGCAGTAGAATTATTTTGTGAATACCTCTTCAAATACATTGGAGTTTAGAAAAAATATTATTACTTGCAGCTTATTGGATTGTAAACTTTAATTCAATTGATTCTTTTAGAAAAAACCAATTATTAATCAGCTTATGCAAATCATCAAGAAATTATGTGAATTAGCCGGTTATAGCCTTTTAATCACCCTTACCAGCTTCTTATTTTCCTGTAATTCCGCCAAAAAAGTTACCAAGGAAGATTTTCTTTATTTTCAACGGGGCCTTGATAGTATCAGAAACATTCAAACAAAGGAACCTGTTATTCAGCGCAACGACATACTTACTATTCAGGTACTCAGTACCAGCCTAAACCAGGAACAAACTCAACCATTTAACCTTTCGGGGGCCGCTGCCGGAAACGGTTATCTTGTCGGAATGAACGGAGAAGTGGAAATGCCTGTTTTGGGGGGAGTAAAAGCCGCTGGTCTTACCCAATTGCAATTGCAAAAACTAATTGTTGATAAATTGACTCCTTATGTAAAAGACCCTTCTGTTATCATTCATTTTTTACAATTCAAAGTAAATATAATGGGAGAAGTAAAATCGCCTGGAACAAAAACATTTACTACAGACCGGGTAACCATACTTGATGTGGTAAGTGCAGCAGGAGATTTAACAGATGAAGGAAAAAGGGAGGATGTAGCAGTAATAAGGGAAGAAGGTAATGTAAGGAAAATGTATAGGATTGATCTGCGAAGTGGGAGTTTGTTCCAGTCTCCGGTGTATTTGATGCAAGCCAATGATATTTTGTATGTAAGCGCCAGCGATCAGAAATTCAGAGCCTTACATGCAGCCACAAAAACAACTGCACAAAAGGGCCTTGAGGTTTTTAGAACTTTTGTTACCCTTTTTACCAGCATTGTTTTAATAATCAGAATATTTCAATAATTATATGGAAGAATTAGATAATGAAATGTTTGAAGAGCCCACCGCCAAAAAACAAGGCCTTTCGATAAAAGATCATATAAATAAATTTCTAGCCTATTGGCCAATTTTTTTACTCTCGCTGGGTATTTTTATTGGGGGCGCTATATTGTACATCCGTAAAGCTACTCCAAAGTATAGTGCCAATGCACTTATATTGGTAAAGGGAGAAAGGAAGCTTTCTTCCCAGGAGGATTTGATAAGCAATGCATTGAGTGCCAGTCGCAGCAGCAATATGGAGAATGAACTGGCTTTGATGCGATCAAGGGGGCTTATTCAACGGATTGTGCTGGAAAATGAATTTAATATATCATATTACCTGGTTGGCAGAATAAAAACTGCGGATATTTACCTGGATGCTCCTTTCCGGTTAATCGTGCAAAAAATTGAGGATAGTTCAAAAGTGTTGACGCTGATTGTAAAGAATTTAACTAATTCGGGGGCAAGGATAGAATACGGGGCTAAACCTAACAAGAGAACCAGCCTTTTAAAGTGGAATACTCCATATATTATTGGCGGCCACCAGTTTGTATTAGCTCCCAGGGGGAAGGAGAGCAACAGTAGTGGACAATATATGGCAATTTGGAGTCCTATAGGAAGTACGGCTGGTGAAATAGCTTCCAAGTACTCTGTTGACTGGCTTGACAAAAAGACTTCAATCATTAAGTTGGGTATTTTGATAGAAAACCTGGATAGGGGAAAGGATATACTTGATGCACTTGCTAAGGAATATGACAGGAACGATTTGGAAGAAAAAACAATTGCTTCAAGAAATACTATCCGGTTTATAGATGACAGGCTTAGTATTATGTCCAGTGAACTGAGTGGGGTAGAGGGGAAACTTGAAAACTATCAGGGTAGCAACCAGATTGTGAATGTGGGTGCCCAATCTTCAGAAGCCTTTGGAGGTTCCTCCTCTACCTCACAGGAGATTACGGAAATCAATGTTCAAAAAGCTGTTATCCAACAACTGCAAAACTATTTTAATAGTGCTGATAATTCGGGAAACCTGGTTCCTTCCAGCCTTGGAATAGATGATCCAACCTTGGGATCGCTAATTAGTAAGTATAATGAGCTGGAACTAAAAAAGCAGCGGGAAAAGCCATTGCTTTCCAGTAATAGCATGGTGTTGAAAGATATTGATAACCAAATCAATAATGTTAAGGGGAGTGTATTGGAAAGCTTGCAAAATATTAATAAAAATTTAAATCTTAGGCAGAGCAGTTATCAACAAAAAAATAATCAGTACAAACAGTTTCTTAATTCTCTGCCCCGGAAAGAGCGGGTAATGCAGGAAATAAAACGCAAGCAAAGTATTACCGAAGGGCTTTACTTATATCTTTTGCAAAAAAGGGAGGAGGCATCCATATCGGCAGGCTCGGCTAATGTAACCGTATATAAGCAAATAGACCGGGCGGGGGGCTATGGGCCAGTGGAGCCTAATTCAAGAAATGTGATGATTATGGCCATCGTAATGGGGCTTTTAATGCCTGTAGGATTAATATTGTTATTGGATCTTTTAAACGACAAAGTAGCTTCGAGGCAGGATATTATCGGCAAACTGGCAATACCTGTGTTAGGTGAACTGATAAACTTACCCAAAGGAAAGACAAATGGTGTGTTGGTTATGAACCGTGATTTGTTTGGTGAACAATTTCGATTGATTAGAACCAATCTTGCCTTTTCCGAAAATCGAATTAAAAACCAGGTAATCCTTGTAACTTCTTCTGATGTAGGAGAGGGTAAATCAATGATAAGTTTAAACCTTGCGGCGGTTCTTGCCGCACCGGGTAAAAAGGTAGCATTATTGGAATTTGACCTTAGAAAACCCGGGTTGGTAAAAAAACTGGACTTGGCCCCAGGAAAAGGGCTTTCAGACTTCTTGTCTGGTCAAACGATTGATCTTTCTGAAATATTCCAGGTTACAGAAGAAGTTCCTACACTTCATACTTATCCCTCAGGCCCAATTCCTTCTAATCCTGCCGATCTTCTGTTAAATGAAAATATGTCCCTGTTATTTGAAACTTTGAGGGCTCGGTACGATTATATTGTAGTTGATACCGCACCCGTAGGATTGGTAACTGATGCGTTTATTCTTAACAGTTATTCCGACACTTCTATATATGTAATCAGGCAACGGCAGACCTTAAAGAAGCAACTTTATTTTATAAATGACATTTACAATAATAACAAGCTCAATAATATGAGTATCTTAATTAATGATGTAAAAACCGGGGGAAAGCATGGATCCGGCTATGGTTATGGTGAAAATTATAATTATATATATGGAGAGGAACCCCAAAAAAGTTTCTGGAAACGTCTATTCAACTTTTCCAGTAAGTGATTTTTTCATTCCGGAAAAGAATGATTTATATTAAAACAGGTTAGTTCAAAATAAGATTCAAATTTAATTTTTAGATGGCGGTCCGCTGAAAATTTTATCATTCAACAGCACTTTTTATCTTTTGCTACGGCTTATTGAATGTGAATACAATTACCCTTGCTATATAGTCTTAATTTATTCAGGGGGTAAAGCTCCTGGAAGAGGCATATTGTCAAATTGAAAATCAATTGATCTTTTTTTGAGACGTTGGGTATCAATTTAATGGGAATAAAAGAAATAGGTTAGATCGTATTTAAATATTAAAGCCATTGCTTAAACAGGTGATACATAGGATTTGACCAAAGCAGGTTTTTATACTTCATGTTTATTGGGAGTAATAGTTATATGCGGGCAGTTTTTTAACTTAGTCACAAACAAATATCGTGTGACTGAGAAAGGCGAAGCCGTTTTTTTTGCTCTATTTCAACTCAACAGAAAAAATCACCAATTCATACCCGCTTATATTACTGCCGTGTAAAAAAATGTTCTGAAATAAATACGCATTTATAATTTCAGGAATGATTTTTAAATCAAGATTTTTATTTATTACATTCCATCATAAAATTTCCTATCCGGCTATTGTTAATTAAGTTTCTTATAAAACCTATTGCGGGATAAATCATCGAAGATGAAGCGTTTTGCACAAAGGATAAGAAACAGTTTACCAGCTAAGGAAAATATTTTTAGCTGGATAAAACTAATCACTTTAACAGGCGGGGTACAATTAATCGTTCAGCTTGTTGGGCTGGTTAGCGGAATTATTATCATCCGCCTGCTACCCACAAAGGAATATGGGCTGTATACGTTGGCTAATACAATGCTTGGAACAATGACCATCTTAGCTGATGGTGGGATTGGTTCCGGTGTGATGGCACAAGGTGGCAAAGTTTGGCAGGACAGGCAAAAGTTGGGAGCTGTATTGTCCACCGGGCTTGAATTGCGAAGGAAATTTGCGATAGGTAGCTTAATAATTAGTACACCTATTCTATACTACCTCCTGTTACACAATGGAGCTGGTTGGATGATGGCTGTTTTAATTGTTGCATCCTTAATTCCTGCGTTTTATGCGGCACTATCCGATTCTTTGCTGGAGATAGTTCCTAAACTACACCAGGCCATTTTGCCCTTGCAGAAGAATCAATTGAATGTAGGAATCGGCCGTTTATTTCTTAGTGCCATAACTTTATTTGCCTTTCCCTGGACCTTTGTTGCAATTTTAGCGGGTAGTTTCCCCAGAATGTATGGCAATATTAAATTAAAGAAAATCGCTTACGAATTAGTTGATAAAGAGCAGCAACCCTCTGCAGAAGTAAGACAGGAAATATTAAAGGGAGTAAAGCGGTTGTTACCATTGTCAATTTATTATACAGTTTCGGGGCAGGTAACTATCTGGCTGCTTTCTATATTCGGTAGTGCCATATCTATTGGGCAAATTGGGGCGCTGGGTAGATTTTCCATGTTACTGACATTGTTTTCTGTTGTTTTTTCAAATCTGCTGATACCAAGATTTGCCCGTTTAAAATTGGATCGTAGAAATATCATTTCTAAATTTATTCAGATCAATCTTTTGTTACTATTGATTATTGCAATTGTCCTTTTATCCGCATGGATTTTTCAGAACCAGTTATTATGGATTTTGGGAAATCAATATGCCGGACTGAATTCAGCTTTTATCCTGGTTATGTTAACCGGTTGTGTAAATTTAATGGTAGGATCAAATTTTTCCCTCTTAACCAGCCGGGGATGGGTCATGAACCCCGTATCCGGTATTCCCATAGGAATTTGTAGTATTTTGATCGGTGCGTTTCTTATAAATGTATCTACACTAACTGGAGCAATCTATTACAACCTTTTTCTTGCTTCTTATTCCTTGATAGTTGCTTTCCTGTTTTTTGCTTATAAAATAAGATTGGTTAAAGAGATCAATTAATTCCTATTCGCTGCTATTATGTGAATGAAGGTTTGGCTATGTATATTGGTGTAAGCCTATGAAAATAAATATATTAAGAAACACTATTGCCTGGTTTGGCAAATACTCGGGTTACGAAGCCCTCACTGAATTTTTTCCTCAAAATTTACGCCTAACCATTACTCAACCAAATGATAAAGTGTTTTCCAGGGTTGTAGGTAAATTGTTTAAGATATTCAAAGGATGGGATAGGGTAAAGCCATCAGAGATTTTTGCGGGATTGCAGTTTGTCAGAAAAATCAGGAATAACGATATTTCTCATATTTTGTACCTGGAGGGCCACCTGCATATAGTAGGTACTCTTAAAAATAGTCATCGTCGCAATAAATTGGTAGGAACGATTCATCTGCCAATAAGCAAATGGGATGATGCGGGGCTGGCGGCACTATCCAATTTGGGCCATGTAATAATATTATTCCAGGAGGGAGTAGATCAATTCAGCAGGTATATCGACAGAACCAGGATTCATGTAATTAAGCACGGTGTTAATATTGATTTTTTTCAGCCAGGTAATAAAGCATCCATAGAAAGGAATAAGATTTTATTTGTAGGGCATTACATGCGAAATTTTGAAATGTTCGCCGCAGTATATGAGGCAATAAAAAGTGATATTGACGGAAATTTTCAATTTCATTTTATTATACCCTCTTATCATCGTAATTCAGGACCTATTCAAAATATAGCTAAGTTAATAAATGTATTTTTTCATGAAGGACTGAGTGATGAGCAATTGTTGAAATTTTACCAAACCAGCTATTTAATGTTAATGCCAATGGATGATTCCGGAGCGAATACAGCCATTGTGCAGGCAATTGCTACTGGCCTTCCTGTTATTACTACAGATGTAGGAGGAATAAGGACTTACGGAGGAGGTGAAATTTTCCCTGTTGTCGAAAACAATGCAGTTACATCCATGGTTGAGCTTTTTAAAAAATATCATTTTGATGAAAGTTTTAGAAATTCCATAAGCGAAAATCAGCGGCAATTTGCAATTGAGCATCTGGCTTGGAATTTAATCGCCGAACAACACACCCTTGTTTATGAATCTGTGTTAAGAAGGGATAAATGATTTAGAAAATAAAATCTAATTTTAGCTAAACAGGATATTATATTTTTGCACAGTTATCCACGTTTTGATAAACAACCAGGTTTTACAGACAGGTGAGAATGTTTTTATGTTTGCGTCTTGAAAATCAAGGGATCACGCAAATTACCTCACTGGTTTAAATTCAACCTTTGAGTTTTTAGCCAATTTTATAATCCTACTTTTGGAAAATTATTTGTGGCATATATGAAATTATCAATTTCAACAGCTATCGCAAATGATCATTCTTTAAATTTTTACTTACGTTTATGTCTTCTGCTATTTGTACACTTTTTGAAGGTAATTACCATTATGGTTTGGCTGGCTTTACAAATTCATTGCATGCTGCAGGTTTTAAAGGTTCCCTGTATGCGGGCTATAGGGGAGATTTGCCATACTGGGCTGCTAATTCTGTTGAAAATGCAGCACTGAGATGGGATGGTGGCAAAACATTGCAGGTTACAAAGGACTTGCAGATCCATTTTATGCCTATTCAAACAGATTATAGCCTCACAAACTACAAGCCTGATTTTATGCTTAGATTATGGGAGGGGCCGGCAGCAGATCTTGATAAAATGTTTTACTTTGATTCGGATATTGTTATTGTTTGTTCATGGCTCCACTTTGAGGAGTGGGCCAGCTGTGGGGTAGCCGTAAGTGAAGATGTCAATTCTCCTTTAGCGATTAACCACCCAAGAAGGGTTGCATGGCGCAGATATTTTGGCGAAAAGGGAATAAAATTAAATTTTAAGGAAGACATTTACGTTAATGGCGGTTTTGTTGGGTTAACCAAAGAAAACAAGCCGTTTCTCCATACCTGGCAAAATATCCAGGAAACAATGGCTCCGATAATAGGGGGGTTAAATCAATCCATTTTTAACCAAACCACGTCCCTGCCTTCATTATTAAAAACAGCCGGTGGTCCGTTTAGGCCGTTTTTTACTACAGACCAGGACGCATTAAATGCGGCTGTAGAAGCCTGCGACCTGAAAATTAGCTTTATCGGGAAGAGCGGTATGGGATTTGAAAATGGAAATGTGCTAATGCGTCACGCAGTAGGTAAATTGAAACCCTGGGGCTGGAAACCATTTCATCAATCATGGAAAGGAAGGCCACCCCGCAAAGTTGAAATTGCATTTTGGAACTTGATGAATGGACCGATAAAGGTTTTCTCTGATAAAACGGTTTCAAGACAGAAAATGGCAATTAAAATTTGTTCGGGCATTGGTCGGTTTTATCGAAAAAATTAAAGTTTACGAAGTAAACATCCAATCTGTGTTTAGTTTGTGATACAGATTGAATGTTGTTAACTATTCATTGATGAGTGGGTAAGATGTTTTAATTTTTTATCCGATATAATCTAAAATGTCAGCACTCAATTTATATACAGCTAGAATAAAGTTGCCCGGTATATGCGCCTCTTATAAATATAACAATCGATTCTAATCCCATTGAAATAAAAATCCCAGGTCTCTTTTCTTTTCTGATGAATACAGCTTATCAACCAAAAACTTGTATTATTTGGGTAATCATAGTTTAAAATATTAAAAGTGTATGGCACAAATAAATAATAGAATTCATGCAATGGATACAATTAGAGGATTGGCATCTTTGCAGGTACTTATAAACCATTGTTTGGTAATTTCCATTTTCTTTTGGAATCTAAACAATAATATATTAGCTGTTGATAATAATTTGATATTAAAACTTTTTTCGTTTTCTCCTTTGCGAATATTATGGTCAGGCCATGAAGCTGTAATACTTTTTTTTGTTATGAGTGGATTTGTGCTTGCTATCCCTGTATACAATCAAAAAAAAACTAAGTACAGGGAGTTTTTCGTAAAACGAATGTTTAGAATTTATGGTCCATACTTAGTTACAATAAGTATTGGTATTTTATTAAATAACCTATTCAGTAATCATGGGAGTTATCCTGCATTGAGCGATTGGTTTACAAACCTTTGGGATAAAAAAATAACGACGCTGGAGGTATTGAATTTTTTAATTTTAAAAGGAGATTGGTTGAACGTTGTAACGTCCCTGTGGACCCTTCCTGTCGAAATAAAAATATCCTTGATTTTTCCTTTTGCCGTATTGATTCAAAAAAGATTGAATTTGGGTTTGGCCTTGCTATGGATTTTTCTGAATATAGTAGCTTATATGATTGGCAAGCGTTTGGGATTTCAGGCCAACTGGGCTGATTTTAGCATGTTTTATTATCTTACTTTTTTTTTATCTGGTTCTTTACTATATAAAAAGCATATTGAAATATTGAGTATCATTAATAAATTTAATAGGAGGTGGTTAGTTTTGATGTTTATGCTGGCAATTTTTATGTACACGTACGACTATTGGATATTGACGCTTCCAGCAAACATTCTAAAGTTTGCTACGATAATTCCAGGAGATTATACAGCATGTTTAGCATCGCTTTTATTTGTTATTCTATCTATTTCTGAAAAAGCTCCACAATGGTTATTGAATAAACATCTAAAATATTTAGGGCAGATATCCTTTAGCCTTTATTTAATACATCCTATTATAATTGGAGTTGTATGTTTTACACTGGGCCGAATTTTGCCCATTTATTTCATTATACCTATTTGCATGATTTTATCCTTATTAATGGCCATGCCGTTCAATCGTTGGGTGGAAGTTCCATTACAAAAACTTGGAAGAAAATTGATTGCAAAAAGAGATTCTGCATTAATTCGGAAAGAAGTGCCTGTCGTTCTTGATAAATGATTGCTTCGGTTGAATTGGTTAATTCGATTAATAATTGATTGCAGAGGGTGTGACAAGCTTAATTGCTTAAATACATTTAGTAATAATTCATTTATAAATTGATAGAAAGAATTCTTTATAAAGTGCGTATTCAAATATTAATCCTAATTATATGACTTTTTTTTAGCATATTTATGAATCAATTTGTTCACCGGGTATTTCCCAATCCGAAGTTGGAAAGGCTTTTTTCAGGTTTTAAATTAGTGGCGCTAACAGGTAGTGCTCAATTATTAATTCAAGGATTAAGCTTTGTAAGTGGAATTCTTGTTTTACGATTACTTTCTACCCAGGAATATGCATTCTACACGATTGCTAATACGATGCTTGGAACAATGGCCATTTTAGCAGATGGTGGAATTACAGCGGGATCAATGTCGGAAGGAGGTAGAGTATGGAAAGAAAAGGATAAACTCGGGACTGTAATTGCTACAGGATTGTACCTTAGAAAGAAATTTTCTGTAATAAGTTTAATTGTTGCAACGCCCATTTTAATTTATCTTCTTAAATACCATAATGCCAGTTGGCTAATGACCGGATTGATAGTAGCCTCACTTATACCAGCTTTTTTCGCAACAGTTACTGATTCTTTATTAGAAGTCGTACCAAAATTAAGTCAGGATATAGTTCCGTTGCAAAAAAATAGCCTGGCAGTTAGTGTTGGCAGGTTGGTTATGATTTCTCTAACCCTTTTTATATTTCCTTTTACTGCAGTTGCAGTTTTATCGGCGGGCATTCCCAGGATTTGGGGGAATTTTAGACTTAAAATTATTGCTTCAAAGCACGCCAATTTGAAACAGGAAGTTGATCCACATATTCAAAAGCAAATACTTAAAGTTGTAAAAAGAGTTTTACCCAGTTCCATTTTTTATTGTTTCTCCGGTCAGATTTCCATTTGGATAATTTCTGTTTTTGGTACTACAACTGCTTTAGCGCAGATTGGGGGTTTAGGTCGCCTTGCAATGCTATTTTCTATTTTTAGTGTTTTATTTAGTACACTTATTGGTCCAAGGTTTGCCCGCCTGGCATCAGAAAAAAGTTTGATTATTAATCGATTTATAATTATCCAGGCCCTTCTTTTTTTACTTTCTACGGTTATTATTATCCTATTCTATATTTCCTCAAAGCAAATACTGTGGGTACTGGGGAATGAGTTCAAGGATCTTCATAAGGAAGTTTTTATTTTGGGGCTAAGTGGATGCATTTCTTTAATAAGTACATCAACTCATCAACTCCTCTCAGGAAGGGGGATAATAGTACCTCCCTTTATTTTTATGGCTTGTACACTTATTCTCCAGGTAGGCCTTGCATTTTTAATTCCATTAGACAATGTTTATGGAGTATTAATTTATGGCACATTAACTACCACCGGAATTTATTTTTTTAGGTTATTTTATTTTTTTATTTCAATAAGAGCAAATGAGAATCATTCATAAAATTAAGCGATATTATAACTGCGCATACAGGTTAGGACATTACCCGTCGTTGATTTCTTTGATAAGAAACAAAAATAAAACCTTTATATACTATGGTTTTCTTGGAGACAGTAATTTTGGGGATGAGGTTGTATTTGAAACATCCAGACAGTTATTTAAACCTCATATTCTCTTGCCTGTAAAGAAAATGATGCCCCTACCTTTAATGATATATTGCAAATTGTGCAATAAGAAAATTTCCGGAATAATTATTGGTGGGGGAACCTTGTTCGGAAGTATAATGGAACAAGATTTTTTTGAAAGTATTGTCGATACGAAAAAACCTGTTTATATTCATGGAACAGGTACACATTCAACAATGGGATCCCTGGATGGTTGGAAAAGAATATTAAGTAATAGGATTTATGGGGGCGTTAGGGGTCCCATTTCTAAATACAATATGAAAAATTACGACTTTGAAGTAGGCATTGCAGGTGATGCGTCTTTTGGAATGTTTGAGCGTAAATTAGACAACGGCCACGGTAAAAGAGAAACTTTAAAAACAATCCTGGTAAATGTGGGCACTCATCTTGACTTTAAAGGTAGTACAACCAGTAGAAATGCAATAAAGGGGTTTATAAAAGCTTGTGTAAGGGATGGATTTCGAGTTCAATTTCTTCCTTTTTTTTCTACAGATACGCTCCTGGGCCTGGAAATTAAAAAGGAAATCCCTGAAATGGAACTTTTAAAAATTCCAACTTCTTATTTGGAATGCGTTAACCATTTTCATAATAGTATATTTGCTATCGGCGAACGGTTGCATTTTAATATTATGGCTTTGCTTGGAAATAGTCCTTTTCTTTCTATAAATTACAACAAAAAGCATGAAGACTTTCTTGAGAGTATGAATTTAAAATCATCAGGGATATTGCCTGAGGACATTTCTCTTGACGAGGCACTAAATGCGTTTCAAAATAGATTTGCATTTGATTGGGAAGCAATTAATAAAAAGCTTTATCAGTATAAACACTTTCAAGTTGATGAGGCGTCAAAGTTTATCAATTGATTGCAGGGTTTAATATAATTGATTTACAAATTAATTATATTTAAATAGAGAATTAAAGTTTAATACATTTTTTATACTATTATGTCATATCCTCTAGTTTCAGTTATTATTCCAACTTATAATTATGCTCATTATATTTCCCAGGCAATTGAAAGTGTAATAAATCAAACCTATCCCATTGATTGGGTAGAGATAATTGTAATAGATGATGGCTCAACGGATAATACCGGAGAAATTGTTCAGGGCTACGCTGAAAAAGGATTCCCTGTTAAGTATTTTTTCCAGGAAAATAAAGGGAAGGCTTGCGCAACTTACAATGCTATTATTAAAAGCAGTGGTAAGTATATCTTTAACCTTGATGCAGACGATTATTTTTACCCAAGTAAAATTGAGGCTACCGTAAAAATATTTGAGTTACATGAAGATATAGTTCATGTTGCCTCTCCTGCCCGCACAGTAACTGTCGATACGGAATCGGGCGAAGTTGAGCCAATACCGGAGGAGATAAGTGAAAAACCAATTGATGGTAATTTATTGTCATTGTATTTTTTCAAAAATCATATATTATTTGGAGGTGGATCCACTTATGCAGCAAGGGCCAGTGCGCTAAAGCAGATAAAAATACCAGTTTCAGTGGATATGTATATTGACGAATTTTTATTGCTTGCAATCTTTCCGCTGGGCAAAAGTTATTTTATAAAGGAACCCCTTTCTGTTTGGCGGTCGCATGATCTTAATTATTCGGGTAAAACCCTTACTTCTGCAGATGAGGCTAAAAAAGGACAAAGGTTGCTGGGATCTTCTGCAGGTGTACTTTCGTATCTTAAGAATAACAATTTCGACAAACAAATAATTAATATTTATCGTTTGCATCACCTCACCCGGAAAATTGCTTTTAAAGAAAAGCAAGGAACTAAACGTTTTTCTGATGTAGTAAACTACGCTGTGGAGGTTTTTTTCAGAATCCGGCCGGGTTGGAAAATAATAAAAAATTATTATGTAATTAACCGTTTAATTCCAACAGTCATTTTGAAGACGATAAAGTCCAAAGTAAAGGCAAGAGAATCCTTTTAAATAAACCTGGTCAGTAGTAGTACTAACTAGTTGAAATAATCTGTTCAATTACTATTCTTCTATAATCTTGAAATAGCATTTTATTGGGGTCATCTTATTTGATGCTAATTCCTTTCTCAACAAAACGGATACGGTACAAGTTCTGCAAACCCATAGGTTAATGATATTGTTGCAAGAAACTGTTGTTACTATGTTAATCATGTAGTATATAATTTAGCAGGCATTTCAAGGAATAATGCCGGTTGATAGTTCTTACCCCTACCATGTTGGCTTGTAGGGATATGTATGAAACTACTTGGGTTATAGTACTTACATTCAATTTAGGCATGGTGAAAAAACAAGGTTGATCTCAAATACCTGGTATCTGAATAATAGATAAAGAATAGCAGGTTAAATCATTATGAAAATTGTATTTATATGTGGTTCTCTTGAGCCGGGGCGTGATGGGGTGGGAGATTATACCCGGATATTAGCTGCGGACCTGATCCGGTTAGGGCATAAGGTATCTGTCATTGCTTTGAATGACCGCCATATAAGTCATGCTATTAACGGCTTCCAGGAATCAGGTAGTTTTCAAATCCCTGTCCTTCGGCTGAATTTCGAGCTCGATGTTAGGCAACGTTTTATGAAGGCCGGTTTGTGGATAGATAATTTCGATCCAGATTGGCTTAGTCTGCAATTTGTTCCATTTTCATTTCATCCAAAAGGCCTTCCTGTTGGAATGGGTAAAGCCCTGCGTAAAATAGGAAAAAACAGGAACTGGCATATAATGTTCCATGAATTATGGGTGGGTATGCATATTGGGGCCTCCAAAAAGGAAGTTCTTTGGGGACGTATTCAACGACAGTTAATTTTATTATTGATCAAAAAACTTCGCCCTTACCAAATTCATACTCAATCAGGCCTCTATAAAGCACAAATTACAGCAATGGGTTTTGATGCAACCTTATTACCCTTGTTCTCCAATATTCCGGTGTCTAAAAATAGCAACGCGTGCCTGGAAAAAAAGGGGGGAGCCTTGCTGAAAGGAAATAAAATATCCCTGGCGCTTTTTGGAGGCGTTCATAAGGGCGCTCCTGTAACTCAATTCGCAAAAGAAGTGAAGGCCTTTTCGCAAAAGTTCGAAATACCAGTATCATTACTCATAGTTGGACGTGGCGGCAATGAACAAAAACATTGGGAGGAAATTTGGAAGGAATTGAATTTGGAGGTTGTTGTAATGGGAGAGCTTTCAGCAGAAGAAATTTCAAAAACATTAAGCAGGGCTTCCTATGGCATAACTACTACTGTTTTTGGAAAGGTAGAAAAAAGCGGTTCTGTAGCCGCTATGACTGAGCATGGCCTAAAGGTAATCTGTGTAGCGGCAGACTGGCAACCAAGGGGGATGCCAGTATTGATGAAAGTACCAGGCGTGATTGAATACAAGGCAGGTGAATTGGATGCGTTCTTTCAATCGACAAATGAAACTGGCGCATTTTGTAAAGTAGAGGAAACATCCTGCCACCTGATGGAAGCTTTCAAAGCAACCGGGCAGAATAATAATAACAATAAATCATAAACTACAAAAAAACATGAACAAACCGACCATTTTAGTTACTGGCTCATCGGGCTTAATTGGCTCCGAAGTCTCTTTGTATTTTTCGAAAGAACTTGGCTATGCTGTACATGGCGTTGACAATAATCAACGGGCCGTTTTTTTTGGTCCGCAGGGAGATACCAGGTGGAACCAGCAGAGGTTACAAAAAGACATAAGCGACTATACACACCACGAAATGGATATACGCAATCGTGAAGGGATACTGCAGTTATTAAAAAAAGTAAAACCCGATGTAATTGTGCATGCGGCTGCACAACCTTCGCATGACCGGGCTGCCGCTATTCCATTTGACGATTTTGATACCAATGCAGTAGGTACATTGAATATGTTGGAAGCTGCACGGCAGGCATGTCCGGAGTCTCCGTTTATACACATGTCAACCAATAAGGTATATGGAGATGCACCCAATAAGATTGCTTTAAAGGAAGAAGAAACAAGATGGGATTATGCGGACGAAGATTATTTTCATGGCATTCCCGAATCTTTTACCATTGATCAGTCCAAACATTCATTATTTGGTGCATCCAAAGTTGCTGCGGATGTAATGGTGCAGGAATATGGCCGTTATTTCAATATGCCTACCTGTTGTTTAAGAGGAGGTTGCCTTACCGGGCCTAACCATTCCGGTGTTGAGCTACATGGATTTCTTTCGTACCTGGTTAAATGTAATTTGGAGGGAAAGGAATATAAAGTATTTGGATATAAAGGCAAGCAGGTTCGGGATAATATCCATTCATTGGATGTTGCGAAATTTATGGAAGCCTTTGTCAGCAACCCTCGAAGTGGTGAGGTATACAATTTGGGAGGCGGAAAGGCCAATAGTACTTCTATCCTGGAAGCCTTTAAAATCACGGAAAGTTTTACCGGTATGTCACAGGTTTATTCTTATGTTGAAGATAACCGAATTGGCGATCATATCTGTTATTATTCCGATCTGCGTAAAATGCGCCAACATTATCCCCAGTGGGATATAACCCAATCGTTGAGTGAAACCATTCGGCAAATTGTAGAAGCCTGGCGCACAAGGGAGATAGGTTGATAGGCGAAAATGATAGCTTAACTGGTAATGAAATTGTACTTAAGTATTTGTAAAGTAATGGCACAAAAAATTTGTTTATTTACCGCTCACTCTCCCCAAACAGGCGGAGGGGCGGTTATTCTCAGGAGCCTGGTAAAGCACCTTCCCGAATTTTCAATTGAATGGAAATATCTTGCGCTTAAACCTGCCAATGGGTATGAACAGGGTTATATGGGGAATGGTATTATGGGGAGTAGCCTTATAAAGGATATATTGGGAACCTGGCAAATGCTAACGGGAAGCCGTGTATCTAAAATAGACGAAGTAGTTAATAAATTATTGGCGACAGACTGCGATGCTTTTTGGATAGTTTCACACAATGAAGGACTAAGAATAGCAATTGAATTAAGTCGGCTGCAAAAAAAGCGCCCGGTACATTTAACGGTGCATGATGATTGGGAAGGAGCTTTATCAGCAAGGTCTGTACGATATCGCTTCATGGCAGGCCTGGCAAAAAAAATGACTATTAATGCCTTGCAGCAGGTGTCAGGAGTAGACCTGATCAGCCGAGGAATGCAGTCCTACTATCATCAATTGAGTAACAGGCAAGGTGAAATCTGTCATCGTTATCTTCCTTCAGATTCAATTAATCCTTTCACAAATCCTGCAAAAAGTAAAGATGGAACTTTAAATATTGGACACATTGGTTCCATTTATGATAAAACCGACTTTATTCGTTTTTTACAATTGTTGCAGGAATTTGAAAAATTGAAAGGGATAAAAGTAACTGTAAATATGTGGGGGTATCACCCAAGAACGAATGACATTCCTCCTGAATATTTTGATATAATACAATTGCACAAGGATTTACCAGAGGAAAAGGCGATTCCGGAATTAGCAAAAAGTGATTTTGTTTATTCAATGTATCCATTTACAAAAAAGCTGGCGATTTTTGGGCAGACGAGCCTGCCAACCAAACTAACCAGTTATGTACAGGCCTGCCGACCCATTTTTGGACACGCACCTGTTGATAGTACACTGTCTGAATTTTTACGAAATACCGCTACCGGTTTGTTATGGTCTGGTTCCAATAAGGCGGAAGGGCTGGAACTGCTTGAAAAAATCAGCAGGCTTTCACCTGGAATAAGCAACTGGCAAAAGGCGAGAGAAGACTATTTCGGGGAAAAAAACCTTGAGGTAATGCGCAAAGCATTTAGTTAAACGCCTGTTTAGAATGTATAATTGATTATAAACTATGAAAATCCTTATTTTTCATCTCACAGGGAATGCGAATGTAAAATCAGCAACTTATGGTTTTATTGAAGCTGGTATGTTGGGGGAATTTCATGTAAGTATTGCCTCGATACCGGGTAGTTTGCTTGACAAAATAGGGGGCTTTGGTCCTTTTTCAGAGATAAAGCGACGTCGTTTTAAACCGGTATTAAAACCTTTTATTCATACCTGGCCCTGGTTCGAAATAGGCCGCATAGCTGCTTTAAAAAGCGGGTTTAAAAGTTTAACCCGGGATAAAACTGCGCCATTTTATATCGATGCGGTAGTGCAAAACCTCGACAGGCATGTAGCTAACCGGCTAAAAGTTGCAATAAAACATGGTGTTGATACGGTGTACGGGTATGAAGATACCACTCTGTTTGCTTTTCGGGAAGCCAGGAAACTGGGGATGAAATGCCTCTACGATTTACCTATTGGATATTGGCGGGCAGCACACAGGCTTTTGGAAGGAGAAAAGGAACGATGGCCCGAATGGATGGCTACAATGCCTGGCCTGGAAGCAACTGCTGAAAAACTTTTGCGTAAAGATGAGGAGCTTCAACTTGCCGACCGGATTTTTGTTGCCAGTAGCTTTACAGCCAGTACCTTAAAAGAATACCCGGGAAAACTGGCACCAGTTGAGGTAATCCCGTATGGGTTTCCCCCGGTAAGCAGCGAAATTCGCACCTATCTTGATTTTAAAACTAACCGCCCGCTCAGGCTTCTTTTTGTAGGTAGTCTTTCACAGCGAAAGGGTATTGCCGATCTTTTTGAAGCAGTTAAAGAATTTGGAGACAGGGTAAGCCTAACCCTGGTAGGCAGTAAAACTACTGATCAATGTCCGGCACTGGATAACGCCCTAACCCGTCATCGTTGGATCCCCAGCCTGCCCCATCATGAAGTGCTAAATCTTATGAGAGAGAGTGATGTACTTGTCTTTCCTTCACTTTTTGAAGGATTTGGACTCGTTATAACAGAGGCTATGTCGCAGGGAACCCCTGTAGTAACTACTAATAGAACGGCTGGGCCCGATTTGATTGAACATGGTAAAAATGGCTGGCTGATTGAGGCAGGGTCAACAATTGCATTAAAAAATTGTATAAAACATATTTTAGACAATCCTGAACTTATTGAGGAAGTTGGCCTGGCAGCAAGAGAAAGGGCAAAACTCCGCCCTTGGAGCAGTTACGGAATGGAGTTGTCAGCAGCTGTTGAAAAAAAACATAGCAGTTAAAAAATGGTAAACGGATACGAAGGATAATAATATTTTTTGGTCTATTGAAAGAACAGGTGTACTATATTTAAGAGAGTTCGATATGTAAATTTCTTTAGAAAATCAGATAAAAATTGGATAAACCGATTAATAAAATAGAGGGTATAAAACCAACAGGTATAAAAAGGCCTAAAAGTCACATTAAAAGTGTAAACAGGTCTACTCCGAAAGATCCAAATCATGCGTTGAAGGTTTGGATTTGGATATATTTTTTTCTATGGATTTTCGAGGGGGGCTTACGAAAATGGGTAATTCCAGCTTTGTCACAGCCATTATTGCTTGTTCGTGACCCTATTGTGCTATGGTTGATAATTCTCTGTTTAAAACGCGGGTTGCTTAGGTCGAATGGTTATCTTACGGGCTCCGTGGTAATCGGTATTTTAAGCTTTTTTACTGCAAAGATTTTTGGGCATGGGAATTCCCTGGTTGCTTTATATGGTGTGCGAATCTTGTTGCTCTATTTTCCGATGATATTTGTGATTGGGGCTGTCTTTAATCAAGAGGATGTAATCAAGATGGGTAAAATATTGCTTTTTATTGCAATCCCCATGGCCATCCTGTTAGGGTTGCAATTTTATAGCCCACAGTCAGCCTGGGTAAATAAGTCTGTGTCTGGTGGTGACGAAGGCGCAGGATTTAGTGGCGCACTCGGATATTTCCGTCCCCCCGGCACGTTCTCCTTTACAAATGGCAATACACTATTTTTTAGCCTGGTAGCGCCTTATGTACTTTACTTTTGGTTAAATGCAAAAAATCTGAATAAAATAATTTTAATTGGCGCCACTGGTGCATTGGTTGTTGCCATACCGCTTTCAATCAGCCGGGCATTATTTTTCCAGGTAGCCTTATCTGTTTTATTTCTGTTGCTGGCGATTATGAGGAAACCTAAATATGTTGGGAAAATAGTTTTTGGATCTTTTGCAGTAGCGATTGCTTTACTGGTATTTAGCCAGGCCAGTTTTTTTCAAATTGCTACCGAAGCATTTTCAACGCGTTTTGAAGGAGCTAATGAGGCCGAGGGGGGAGTCGGGTCGGTTTTGGGCGATCGCTTTATTGGACAGTTATTAAACGGGATATTAGGTGCTCAGGACCAGTCTGCTTTTGGTTTCGGAATTGGAAGCGGAACACCATTGGGAGTTGCATTACTCAATGATGACCGGGTTGCCAGAATGGCTGATTTTGAGTGGATGCGTGAAATTGGCGAGATGGGATCGATGGGGTTATTCGTAATTGCTTTAAGGGTAGGCCTCTCTTTGAAACTGGCTATAGCCAGTTACCGTAAATTAGCCCTTAGTGATATGTTACCCTGGTTATTAATGAGTGTTGCAATTTTAGCGGTTACCCAGGGCTCCTGGCACCAACCAACTGCTTTGGGTTTTTTCTCATTAGCTGGTGGCTTGTGGCTTGCTTCCCTTAAAAAGCCTGGAAATAAAAAAGCTACTGTTTTGAAAAGAAATCTAAATAGGAAAAGCAATATATCTCCCCCATTGTCATTGAAAGAAAGTGTATAAAATTGCACGGTTTATCTCCTCAACCATTTAAGAAATTTAGGCCCAAAATGAAGGATATCATTTTTATTAATTCTCATCCTATACAATATTTCGCCCCCTTGTACAAATTCATGAATGAGCATGGGGTAAAAACAAAAGCCTGGTATTGTTCGGATGAATCTATCAGGGGAGGAATGGATAAACAATTTGGGGTTGAAGTAAAGTGGGATATACCATTGCTCGATGGGTATGAATATTCTTTTTTTAAAAATTATTCTCCAAAACCATCTCACTTTGGTGGTTTTTTGGGATTGATAAACCTGGGTTTAATTAGACAGCTATTTAAAATACCTAAATCGGTAATAGTAATTCATGGCTGGCATTACTTCACACATTTTTTTGTGTTAATGCTGGGCAGGTTGATGGGGCATACTATCTGCCTGCGCTGCGAAATGCCTCAAAACCAGGAAGTCCTCAAAAAGGGGTGGAAAATGAAAATCAAAGCGATGGGTTTGAAATATATTCTCTTTCCGAGGATCAATTATTTTTTGTTTATCGGTACACAAAACCGTCTATTCTATAAAAGTTATGGAATAGATGACCGTCAATTAATTTTCTGCCCGTATTCTGTTGATGACCGGCGGTTCCGTAAGGAATTCCAGAAGTTAAAGCCGGCTGTCGGCGGAATAAGAAAAAGGCTGGGCGTTCCGGATAATGCTAAAATTATCCTGTATTCCGGCAAGTATATGGAGAAGAAAAGGCCCATGGATTTATTAAAGGCTTTTAACCAATTGAATAATGGAGACTGCTGGCTGATTATGGTTGGAGAGGGCGGGTTGCGAAAGGAAATGGAGCAATTTATTGCTGAAAAGCAATTAACCCGGGTTATACTTACCGGTTTTGTAAATCAATCACAGGTATCTGAATATTATGCAATCAGTAATGTGTTTGTAATGTGCTCTTCAATAGGGGAAACATGGGGGCTCTCGGTAAATGAGGCCATGAATTTTGGTTTGCCTGTTATCATTTCAGATGTCACCGGTTGTGCAGAAGACATGGTAAAAAATGGCGATAACGGGTATGTTTTTGAAACCGGAAATATAGACCAACTGGCTTTAAAATTAAGCGAAGTATTGGTTAAGAATAATTTGTTGAGGAGTACCCGTCCCGAGACTATTGTTGATAAACACAGTTATTCCACCATTACTGAAAATATCAGACCGTTAACCCAATAATAAAATTAATTGATAGGGATTTCAATTACCATTATTCAAGTACTATTATACCAATAAGACAGCGCAGCATATTAGCTTATTTGTTGAGGACTCAAATTTTTATTAATTCATTTTTTTGAATCTGTGGATATCGTTCTTTTTATTCATCCTTCTTTTCTTGAAAGTCAAAGTATGCCGAGGTATGCTGCAATGCTTGCCGATGGTATGAGGAAGCGGGGCCACACAGTTGAAATATGTTCTCCCGAACCATTTTTTTTCCGTTTACCCGTCAAAAAGGGTATACGAAAATGGCTGGGGTATATTGACCAGTATATTATTTTCCCCCAACAGGTAAAAAGGCGAATGAAAAATTATAAGGCAGGAACCCTTTTTGTTTTTTCCGACCAGGCCCTTGGCCCCTGGGTGCCGTTGGTAGCTAAATACCCGCATGTAATCCATTGCCATGATTTCCTGGCGCAACGTTCTGCATTAGGAGAGTTGCCTGAAAACAGCAGTGGCTGGACTGGCAGGAAATACCAGGCTTTTATACGCCGGGGTTTCAGGAAGGGGAGGAACTTTATTTCTGTTTCAAAAAAAACCCGGGAAGAGCTTCATCGTTTCCTGGTAATTCCTCCATTACGATCTGAAGTTGTTTATAACGGATTGAATCAATCGTTTCACCCGGGAAATATTTCGGAAATAAGAAGCACATTAAGCACACAACTGAACATTGATCTAAGCATCGGTTATATCCTGCATGTAGGGGGTAACCAGTGGTATAAAAATCGAAAAGGCGTTATTGAAATATATGAGGCGTGGCGTAAGAAAAATGAAGGCAACCTGCCATTGTTAATGGTAGGGAAAATGCCCGGTAAGGAATTGATGGATTATTTTGATCGGTCGGCATTTAAAGCAGGTATTCACTGGCTTACTGATATGAATGATGAACAGGTAAGGATGGTTTATGCGGCTGCCCTTGTATTCCTTTTTCCCTCACTGGCAGAAGGTTTTGGATGGCCTATTGCAGAAGCCATGGCATCCGGTTGCCCGGTGATAACAACAAATGAGGCGCCGATGACGGAGGTAGCAGGCGATGCAGGATTTCTCGTTAACAGGAAGCCATTAGAAATTGAACAAGTAAAGACATGGGCATCTCATTCAGCGGAAACTTTAAATAAAGTAATCAGTTTTTCAGGGGAAGAAAGAAAAAAAGTAGTGGACGTGGGTATAGAAAATGCCAAAAGATTTAACCCGGAAGATGCTTTGGATAAAATTGAAGCCTTGTATAAGGAGATAGTGGAATCCAATTAAGATAAATGAAAGTTTTACGCATTATACCAAGTATGAATCCTTCCTCAGGTGGGCCATGCCAGGGAATTCGCAACATAATTCCCGAATTGGAAAAGTTAGGTCAGTACCATGAAGTGGTATGCCTGGATGATCCATTAGATGATTTTATTGGAACCGACCCTTTTAAAATCATTGCGCTTGGCCCCGGAAAAGGGCCCTGGTGTTATCATTCAAAATTGATTCCATGGTTGCTGGATAATTTAGGGCGTTTTGACATTGTAATCATACATGCGCTCTGGCTTTACCACGGTTATGCATTTAGAAAAGCATTTGATCGATACAAAAAATCATTGACCAGTTTGGGTAAAGAACCAATATATCCCAGGTTTTATATAATGCCGCACGGTATGCTGGACCCTTATTTTCAACAGGCCGGTGAAAGAAAAATGAAAGCCCTCCGCAACAAGGTTTATTGGAAATTGATAGAAAGTAAGCTGGTTAATAGTGCGGATGGATTGTTGTTTACCTGTAGGGAGGAGTTACTGCTGGCCCGCAAATCTTTTAGTCCTTATCATCCTGCTGAGGAGATAAATATAGGTTATGGTGTACGAACGCCACCACCTTTTGAAATGGGAATGACAAATGCTTTTTATGAAAAATGCCCACAGGTGCAGGGCCAGTCATTTATCCTTTTTCTTAGCAGAATACATGAAAAAAAAGGACTTGATCACCTCATAGAGGGATACAGGATATGGAGTAACGCAATGCAGGGCCAGTCAAAACTAACGGGAAATGAATCTATCATACCAAAATTAGTTATTGCGGGTCCGGGGCTTGAAACAGATTTTGGTCAGCAGGTGATGCAAATGGTTTCAACAAATGGATTAGCCGACTCCGTTTTTTTTCCGGGCATGCTTACCGGCAATGCTAAATGGGGAGCATTTTATGCCTGCGAGGCTTTCATTTTACCTAGCCACCAGGAAAATTTTGGTATCGCAGTAGTGGAAGCCCTTGCTTGTAGCAAACCAGTATTAATCTCTAAACAGGTAAATATCTGGCGTGAGATCATTGAAGCGGGTGGATGCATAACAGCCGGTGACAGTACGGATGGCACGGTGCAATTACTAGCCGGTTGGCAGGCATTAACCGATGGTGAGAAAAAAGAGATGGGTACGAGGGCTAATGATGCATTTATCAAAAACTTTTCCATTCAACTTGCCGCTAAAAAGTTTTGCGAATTATTGGGCGGGAATCTCACCTCCAGTTGCTCCGCTATTGAATTTGAAATATCACTTTGAGTTTCTTTTTTTTAGTGGCTATTTTATTGGAGTTCTAAAAATATATAGATAGTTATGGATACTAAACCTACTTACGTAGGAACAAATTTTACGCTTAAAAACAGGATCGGGCGTGTACTATGGTCGGTAGTATCCATATTATTCTTTCGGTTATCACCCAAGCCTTTGCATGGATGGAGATCGTTCCTGCTGAGGTGTTTTGGAGCTAAAATAGGAAAGTCGGTTCATGTATACCCAGGAGCGAAGATATGGGCTCCATGGAACCTGGAGATTTCGGATGAAGGGGGCGTAGCAAATGACGCCATTCTTTACACGCAGGGTAAAATATCCATTGGTAAAAAGGCTGTTATTTCGCAGGGAGCACATTTATGCGCAGGTACACATGATTATACTTTACCCGGTTTTCCACTTTACACCATGCCCATTATTATTGGCGATTATGCCTGGGTTGCGGCAGAAGCATTTATACATCCGGGGATTACGATCGGAGAAGGATGCGTAATCGGTGCAAGGTCTGTTGTTACCAAAGATATGCCAGCATGGATGGTTTGCGCTGGTCATCCATGTAAACCGATCAAGGAAAGAAACCCTTTTTAATTAAAATGCATGGGGAGTTAATAGCAAGGGTAGTGCAATTGGAACTGTTGGTTATTGTGCATGAATTAGTATGACAAATAAAAAAACATTTATTTTTTTACAATGCCCGATTTACTTGATTTAACCATTGCCATACCCGTTAGAAATGAAGAACAAAATCTTCCGGGATGTTTGGCAGCTATTGGTAAGGAACTGGCACAAAGACTCGTAGTGCTTGATTCCGGAAGCACGGATAGCACCCAAACGATTGCCACAAATTTTGGTGCGGAAGTCGTTGATTTTAAGTGGGATGGAAAATTCCCAAAAAAGCGGAACTGGTTTTTAAGAAACTTCCCTATTTCCACCAAATGGATATTATTCATTGACGCAGACGAATATGTTACCGAAAATTTTAAAACGGAACTCAGGGAATGTTTGCACCGCGATGAGAATAAGGTAGGTTACTGGCTAAGTTTTACCATTTATTTTTTGGGGAAGCAATTAAAAGGGGGATACCCTTTACGCAAACTGGCGCTGTTTAAGGTAGGGGCAGGGGAGTATGAGCGGATTGATGAGGATCAATGGAGTAAACTGGACATGGAAGTACACGAGCATCCTATATTGGCCGGCGAAGTGGGGGTTATTCGCAGTAAGATTGATCACCAGGATTTTAGAGGCGTATCTCATTATGTGATCAAACACAATGAATATGCTTCCTGGGAGGCGGGAAGGTTCCTTAAAACAGCCGGCAATCCGGAAATAGTGTCCAAATGGACTTGGAAACAAAGATTAAAATACCGTTTGATGCGATCTGTGTTAATTGGCCCCGCCTATTTTTGTGGTAGCTTTTTTTTATTGGGAGGCTTTAGAGATGGTGCAAGGGGCTGGGCATTTGCAGTACTTAAAATGTCTTATTTCACACAGGTATATTGTAAAATAAGGGAGAGCAAATGGATTAAATAGCTAATGTCCTAACAATGCATCAGGTACTCAACGTCTTATGAGATGGTAAAGTACTATACTATCCGGATACTGGAAAATACAGTCTTTTTTGACTAAGTCGCCATAGCTACCCGCCATTTAATTTTTAACAATATCAGTGCAACATCTTACAGCCTATGCTTTTCAATAGTTACCCCTTTTTGCTCTTTTTTATTACCACTTTTATTCTTTATTACTTGCCCATCAGGGTTGTTCAAAAAAGTCAACTGACTATTTTATTATTGGCTAGTTTTTTCTTCTATTCCTATGAGAAGCCTGTTCTGCTACTATTGCTTTTATTATCTGTAATTATCAATACACTTTGCAGTTACAGTATTTACCGGGTAGGTACTGAAAAGGCAAAAAAGATTTTAATGTTGGGGGTTATCTTTAACCTGGCTATTCTTGCATTTTTTAAATACAGTCCGCTGATAGCCGCCACGCTAAACAAGGAGTTAAATGTAAGCAATAGCTTTTTAGAGCTGCTGATAACGGTGCCCTTACCTATCGGGATATCCTTTTACACTTTTGAAGGCATCAGCCTGCTGGTTGATTTGTACAAGGGCAAAACCGTATTAAATAATAAAACAAACAGTTTTTACGAACACCTTACCAGGACAGCTTTTTTCATCTCCTTTTTTCCGCATTTGATTGCCGGACCAATTTTAAAGGCGAGAGAGTTTTATCCGCAGATGGGGTATAAGGCATTTAATGATATTCTATGGGAGGATGCCATTAAGAAGATTATACTCGGCTGTTTTTTAAAAATGGTAATTGCAGATAATCTCAATGAAATCACGGGGTATTTAACTTTCCCTTATTTCCAGGGCCTTTCAACCGGAAATTTATTGCTCCTGCTATTTGGATATTCCATGCAAATATTTGCAGATTTTGCCGGCTATTCATTAATTGCGATTGGCCTTGGAGCCCTGTTTGGCTATACTTTGCCAACAAATTTTAATTTCCCCTATATCGCTTCCTCCTTTTCTGAATTTTGGCGCAGGTGGCATATCTCATTATCTACCTGGTTGAGGGACTATTTATACATTCCTCTTGGTGGAAATCAAAAGGGCGAATTCAGAACCTACTTCAATTTATTTGTGGTGATGCTGCTGGGTGGTTTTTGGCATGGTGCCGCCTGGAGTTATGCAATTTGGGGGGGCGTGCATGGTTTATTTTTGATGCTGGAAAGATTGATATTAAAAGATAAATTAAAGGATGCAACCAGGAGTTATGCCGGAATGGTAATCGTATTTATTGTTGTTACTTTTTTATGGCTGTTGTTTAAGCTTACTGATTTCTCACAGGTAATTGCCTATTTTGTATCACTATTTAAAAACATACATGTCGCTTTTAAGTTTGGTATCAATGAACTGGAAATATTGTTTTATTCTTTCCTCGTGGCAATGTATCATTTTTTGTATTTGCTGTTAAATGGAAATCCCAAACCAGTTGTAAGGCAGTTTGTAAAATTGGAACCGGTTTTATATAGCATGCTGCTGTTTTTAATTTTTACCAACAGTGGTTCGCAGGGATCATTTATTTATTTCCAGTTTTAAAAAAATTACAGATGAAAAAGATCGGCTTACTGCTTTTATTTACGTTTTTCTTTTTGATTGTATACAACGTTTTTCTTTTTGCCTTCCCGTTAAAAAAAACGGTGTTTTATACTAACAGGGAAAGGATAGAGGAATTTGTGTACGGGAAAAATAATTACCCAACTTTAATGGTAGGGTCATCGTTGAGCGGTGCTTTTGAAGGCCAACAATTATTCCCCGAAAACCATTTCAATCTTTACCTGCATTTTACCGGTGCTTTAACCGGAATAGAAATTATTAAAAAAAGCAATAAAATACCTGGTAAATTATTTATTGAAATAAACTATGTTAACCGGGAGATTAATAGTTTACTGATCAATGCTATATTTAATTCTCCGGCTCATAATCTTAAATATGACCTGCCTTTTTTATTAACTAAGAATAAAATATTTCCAAATCTTACAGACAGAATGAGAGAGCCATCCAACAATAAGATAAATAAAAGAAGACCGGCTGAAAACCTCTACAAGGAATTGATAAAAAGAGAGCAGGCCAATTGGAGTAAAATTGAAAACATTCGATTATTGAACGAACGATTGGATTATGTAAAACAGGCAGCAGCATCCTTTGCGGCAAAGGGTTGCCAAATATATTTTTATGAAATGCCAATGGATAGCAGTCTCACTGAGAGTAAGCTGATCAATTACCAACGAAAATATTTTTTAGGGCTTGCTTTACAAAACGGGTATACATTTATTGATGCTGATCAGGGCAGAACTTATCAAACAGGTGATGGAGTACATTTATTAAAGAAAGATGCGAATATTTATGCCGGGTATTTTAAACAGGCGGCTAATAAAAAACAGGCAGATGTAGCAAAATAGCCAATTGCTGATGATTTGTACTATAGCCAGTCTTTGATTGTCTTTCAATAATCATAGTTAAACATTTGGCAGATTTGATATCGTTTTTCAATAATCTGTTGCACAGGAGATTGAGCATTGTACAGATTTTGAAATACCAATGCCTGAGAATGAGCTGCCATTAAAAAGCAGTGTGGTGCTTTTTAACCAACCCCCACATTATTATGAATAAAAGAGTGCTTCTTATAGGAGGAAATTTTTTTCCTGAACTTACAGGTATTGGAAAATACAATGGTGAAATGATGGAAATGTTGGCGGGTATGGGATATCAATGCACCGTAGTTACCAGCTTTCCATATTACCCGCAATGGAAAGTACAGGATTCCTATAAAGGTTCATCCGCATGGTTTAAAAAAGAAATGAAAACGGTAGCAGGTGATGGCACGGAAACAATTGAAATTTTCAGATGCCCTCATTATATACCCAAAACACCTACAGGATTAAAAAGAATATTGTCAGATTTCTCTTTTTGCATGGGGGCTTTTGTAAAAGTATTTCAACTGCTCTTTAGAAAAAAATATGATTTTGTATTGGTGGTAGTACCGCCGTTTCAACTGGGGCTGCTCGGGATTTTTTATAAAAAAATTAGAGGCGCAAAGCTGTTTTATCATATACAGGATTTACAGATAGATGCTGCCAGAGATTTTAAACTAATAAAATCGGAGTTCCTCATCAATATGCTTTTAAAAGTGGAAAAGTATATTCTTAAAAGGGCCGACGTGGTGAGCAGTATTTCTCCTGGTATGATTAAAAAAATCGGGTTAAAGCATCCCAGGGAAATTGTCTTTTTCCCCAACTGGGTAGACACTGGCATATTTTTCCCATTGGCCGATAAGGAAAAGTTGAAAACATCGTTTGGGTTTAAAACAACAGATAAAATTATTCTCTATTCAGGTGCTATAGGTGAAAAGCAGGGATTGGAGGCCATCCTGGAATCAGCAAAAGCGATGGAGGCCTACCCTAACCACCAATTTGTGATATGCGGTTCGGGACCTTATAAAGAAAAACTGGAAGAAATAAAAGAAAGGCTGCAATTGCGCAATGTTAGTTTTCTTCCGCTGCAGCCATTCGAAAAATTGAACTGGTTTTTAAATATGGCTGATCTGCACCTGGTGTTGCAAAAAGCCAATGCTGCAGACCTGGTAATGCCTTCCAAATTAACCGCTATTTTATCGGTTGGGGGTGTTGCAATCATTACAGCAAGCAAGGGGTCTGCTTTGCATGATGTAGTAGATCGATATAACATGGGCATCTTAATTGAACCGGAAAATTCAGATATATTAACTCAAACAATCGGGCAGCAGTTGAATAATAATGAGGATACCATCCAGGAGAACGCCCGGTTATATGCCCAGGAATATTTATCAATTAAGGAAATATTCCGGAAGTTTAGCCTCCATTTACAGTAATCGCCTTGTAATGTTAGAAGATAAATTCCGCCAGGTGCAGTTTTTTATCATTTATTCATAATACATTTTATTTAGGGTAATATTTTGCTTACCATTTCGTTTTACAGCCGGTACTTAGTTTGGTGGTTTAGATTATTTATATTTATGCCACGCACCAATTGTCTTTTGCAATAAGATAAAGTGAAAAAGTATATTGTTTAGTTACTTTTACAGCAGGCAATTTATATTTTTCAAAATTAGCTTATAAAGGAATGAATATTACTTATACCAATCTTTTCAGATTTTTCTTTGCACTGGTAGATTTTCTTGCCATTAATATCATTCATCTTGCCCTGTTATTAAATTTAAATCGGGTACAAACCGGTTCTTCGCAGAAGTATACCATTTTGTTTATCATCAGCAATATTGCCTGGCTCGCCTGCGCCTATGTAACCGGCCTTTATATCAATGATCAGTTTGTTAATTTTGAGCGTTTTGCCAAGCGCACTTTGCAGGCATTCACCTTGTTTATTACCTCTTTATTATTGTTTTTGTTTTTATACAATTTCAATTATAGCAGGCTCTTTGTATCACTTAATATTATTGGTATTGGTTTGGAATTGCTGGTAACCAGGATATTATTTATATGGGGAGTAACCTATTTTGGAAAGCAGGAAAGGTTTAATAAAAAGATCGTATTGCTGGGCTACAACGAGCTATCAAAACAGTTGGTGAATTATTTTTCCACAAACAGCAAATCCATTTCTATTGAGGGATATTTTGAAGACTATTCAAACGTAAATGAGTTATCTGTTTTTCCAATCCTGGGTAACCGGGATGAATGTGTTGCATATGCCATTAAGCACAATGTGAAAGAGATATATTCCACTATTTCCCCTGAAAGGCATTCCTACGTATATGAACTGGCACAAACGGCGGAGAAGAACATGATTCGCTTTAAGTTTGTCCCGGATTTCAGGATGTTTGTAAACCGAAATATCCATGTAGATATTGTAGAAAGTATTCCGATCTTGTCCTTCCGTTCAGAGCCGTTGGAGGATATCGTTGCAAGTTCTAAAAAAAGATTATTTGATGTGGTCTTCAGTCTTTTGGTGATTCTGTTTTTATTATCCTGGCTATTGCCGATCCTGGCAATCCTGATAAAACTAAATTCCCGGGGTCCTGTATTTTTTGTTCAGTTACGGTCGGGGAAAAACAACAAACAATTCCGTTGCTTTAAATTCAGGACCTTAACAGTGAATAAGGATGCCGATTCAAAACAGGTAACCCGGGATGACCTCCGGTTTACAAAGTTTGGAAAATTCCTCCGCAAATCGAGCCTCGATGAACTACCGCAGTTTTTCAATGTATTATTGGGTGATATGTCGGTAGTAGGTCCACGCCCACACATGCTGAAACATACGGAAGATTATAGCCGGTTATTAGATGAATACATGATACGCCATTTTGTGAAACCGGGTGTAACAGGCTGGGCACAGGTAAACGGTTTCCGGGGCGAAATAAAAGAGAAGGAACAATTGCGGAAGAGAATTGAATACGATATCTGGTATCTTGAAAACTGGAGCCTTTGGTTAGATCTTCGGATCATTGCTTTAACCCTATATGTTACTTTTAAGGGAGATAAAAATGCTTTTTAATGTCAATGTTATAATTAATTATTTATCTCTTCATCTTTTCAAATCATGCTAAAATAAATCATCTTTTTTTTTATATTTGACTTTCGATTTATTTTAATTTTCAATTTCATTTAATTAAGCTCACCATTTTCGGTGGGCTTTTTTTATTTTTAGAATTCCCATTCCTTATTTTCTGTATAATTCGAAATATATCATTCAGTTACCATTCTATTCCTAAAGATTTATTCAACAAACTTTCCCTTTCGTTTCCTGTAATATTTGATTAGTTATTCTATTTTTCTACGCAACTGCTCGATTGATTTCCTCTAGTTATTTTTATATAACCAAATTTTTATTATAGTTGATGAAGGCGAAGGTCTTACCTAAGTTTCCACAATATTTTATTATTTGTGGTTACAATGCAGATTCAGGTTGTGTAGTTTGTTTTGATTAAACAAATAGCTGTCCAACGGGCTATCAAAATGATATTCAACAGAAACACTTGAGATACTTTATTTACATTCCTCTAATTATTTATTTAGTACACATCGCGTTACATTGTTTTAGAAGAATTTCCACATAATAAAAAATTACGGAAAAGCGTTTAAAGAGGTAATATTTACAGGGCCGAACTGATAAATAATCCAAATCCTATTTAAATAACTCTGAATCCTACTGATCCGTGAAAAACCTATTTATTAAGAAATTAGTATTTCTTCTATTTATTTCCCTGAACGCTACTGCCCAGGATGGAAAATTTACTTTTACAGTTTCATCGTCTGCCAATACCAGTGGTGGCGTATTTAAAGATGACAGTATACTCGTCAGAACTCTCTGGAGCGATGAAAGATATGCAGCCGGTACTTATACAAAACAATGGGACGGCAAGGATGATTACGGTAAAACTATCGTTAACCCCGATCCCACCTATAAAATTAAAGTACTTTCGAATAATGTAAAATATGAATGGCAGGGCACCATTGGCAATACTTCTGATTCAATGACAGGATCAACCAAACACAAGGGCTACTATACCTGCATGAATGGTTTAGCTTTTGGTAGCACTTACGGTTATTTCTGCAATGGTTATAGTGAAGGATTACCAAGTATTGGCAAGTTCAATATTTCTACTCCGAATCAAAAAATGTACATTTTTAGTAACAGGCAAAGTAATGCAAATACAAATTACGTAACTACTGACGGAGTAAATGTTTACTGGGGCGCTGTAGATAAAGATAATTCTTTTGTTTACGCAACAAAGGTTTCCGATGACAAAGAAATAAATTTTAGCAGTGGAAAAAATTATGTGCCAACCTGGGGAAGAACTTATTCAGTGACATCTTATTTAAATTCCCTAAATTCTGCCATATCCGGTTTGACAGTGCAAAAATCCGGGAGATATTTATTTGTTGCACGAGCCGGAATAAACCAACTCGATGTTATTGATAAGGCAACAGGTTTATTGGTTCAAACCCTTAATTACACCAATGCAAGAGGGTTAAGTGTTGATGGAAATGATAATCTTTGGATGGTTTCGGGAACTAATAGTGTATCGAAATACAATGTCAATGCTGATGGCACATTAAGTGCTGCAATTCTTTCATTAACGGGCTTGCTTGCCCCATTAGCCACCCAGGTATCACGTGATGGTAGTTTGATAAGTGTTGTTGATGCAGGTACAAACCAGCAGGTTAAATTTTATAATAATGCAACAGGAATAGCCACTAACACAATGGGTACACCTGGTGGCTATTTTTCCGATGCAACAGTAAATAATAATAAGTTCTATTTTAGTGATATAAATGGCACTAAATTCTGTTTCATAGCCTATCAGCCTGACGGTAGTTTTTGGGTGAATGATCCGGGCAACTTTAGGGTGCAACATTATAACAGCAGCCGCGTGTATGATAATAGGATAATGTGCATGGGCGCAACTTATGGCGCATATGCGGATAAAGGAAATATTAATAAAGTATTTAGTAATTTACTCGAATTTGAGATTGATTATTCCGTGCAAACACTGACCGGAACTGCAGGTTGGACCTTAAAGAGGAATTGGGGTGCAAATATTTCTTCTACTGATTATGATCTTCAATATGGCCCGTCTTTTACAACTACATTGAGTAATGGCAGGACTTACGGTTTAGTACGGAAAAGCAATAATACTTATGATGCAGTTGAATTTAACACTACTACCAATCAATTAAGATTAACTGGAGTTATCACAGATAATTCAAGAAAGGTACTGTGTTCAGATGGTTCCAGACAAGGATATCTGATTTCAGGTGGGGTAGCTACTTACAAAAGATTTCCACTTACAGGATTTGATGGTTTAGGTAATCCGATATGGAGTTCAGCAGGTGAAGTTCTTGCAACAGCACTAACAAATAGTATAATTGGAAATCCAGTTGTAAGTCCTACAAGCCAGATATTTTCAAATACCAATAAAGTTGTATTGTATAATTACCAATCCTATGCAGGAGCTTCAACCACTTTTTCGTCTGGTTATCATTTGGGGTTGATGCAAAAGGGTGCGAATAACACTTATTTATTTCAAACAGAAAAATCAACCAACCGGAATTATAACGGGACTTACCCAAAAGCAGGATGGTTTGATGTGGGAAATAATGTAAATAATTACAGCGGCGGTAATGTAAATATTTTGGATAGGAATATCATCACATCCTATCATGGCGAATTTTGGAAAAATGGCCAAACCAATAAATTCAATCATTATTATGATAACGGCCTGGCAATCGGACAATTTGGAACAACCAGGGCAGATGTGGGGGGTGGTGCAATTGCAGCACCCCAAATGGCAGGGAATGCATTAACAGCAACGTTGGTAAAAGATGGTTCCAATAATTTGTACCTCTGGCACGGCGATGAAGGCGATCATTCCGGGATACATAGATGGAAAATAACACAATTAAACACTATTGCTGAACAAGTGGTTACCATTCCCTTCCCATCTTCGTTTACATTACCAGTTGCAAATTATGTTGATTTAATGGCGGGGCTCCCCATTGCAGCAACACTGGTAAACAACACCGCAGGTTGGACCCGAAATCCACTCATTGAGGTATCCGGCGCAGGAACTGTATTTTCAGCACGAACCACTGTTTTACAATATGATACACTCTATCACAATGATTTATTTATCAACTATACAAATAATGCAAGTAATACAAGTGTGGTTTATAGGGATTTGGGAGTTAACAATGTAACTAAATCATGGAAAATAACCGGCACTATTGCGTATCCCGGAAATATGCCCAACGGTAATTCAATTGAACAATATTTTGAAGTTCTCGATGATGCAGGTAAAGTGCTCACTACTTTTTACCCTACTATTAACAGGAGTACATGGATAGCTGATGTATGGGGAAATAATCGATCTATATTATCGGGAGCACAGTATTCAATTCAAAAGACGATGAGTTATTTTTTGCCGATTTCAATAAGTGTAGTTAATGGGGATGTAACATTTGAGTATGGCAATTATATACCTGTAACAACAACTATATCAGATGCAACAGGCAACTGGAAAAAGCCAAAAACCATAAGAGTAAGATTTGTTAATAATGGCAATCCAACAACTAC
>Ga0335397_10000939_pt1 | contig 39454 bp, 41 predicted proteins | sample MAT04_FD_205740 | JGI IMG/M metagenome (GOLD analysis project Ga0335397, IMG submission 205740) | Freshwater microbial communities from Lake Fryxell liftoff mats and glacier meltwater in Antarctica - MAT-04 (spades assembly) (version 2) ... | reverse complement strand
GCCACGACACAAGCACCAGCACCCAGCAAAAAATGGCACTGACTTTCGGCACGCTGTTGAGTTCTCAAGAAACGAACGCACACCATCACGGCCTCTCAGCCGTTCCCGGGGCAACTCTCCAAGCCTAACCGCTGGTCTTTGGCCGGTCAAACCTGCTGTCCGGCCGCGGCCCCAACCCTCGAACCATGCACAGAGCGGACCCTGCTTTGATGATCTGAGGTGTCCCCGCGGACCGTGCTGCAGCGAGTTGCTCCGCTGCCGTCCGGTGCTCCGTGGGGCGTGGAGAACAGTACGAGCGGACTCCCCTTCCGTCAACTGTCCGGGGCGTCGGAGCTGACCGCGGCTGGCCGCACGCGCTCGACCACGGCCGTCGCCCGCTTGCCTCGGCGCAGGACCAGGAAGCGGCCGTGCAACCAGTCCTGCTCGGTCGAGCGGCCCGCCTGGTCGGTGAGCTTGCGGTTGTTCAGGTAGGCCCCGCCATCACGGACGGCCCGCCGGGCATCAGACTTGGACAACCCCAGGGCGGAGGCGAGCAGGTCCACCAGCGGCGGTGCCTCGCCCGTCACCGTGGTCGACGGCACCTCGGCGAGCACCGACGCCAGCGTCGCCTCGTCCAGGTCCTCGAGCGCACCGCCGCCGAACAGCGCGGCACTGGCGGCCTGGACCTGCGCGAGCTGCGCGGGCCCGTGGACGAGCGCGGTCAGCTCCTCGGCAAGGGCGCGCTGGGCGGCCCGGGCGTGAGGACGCTCGGCCGTGACCCCGTCCAGCTCCTCGACCCGCTCCCGAGACAGGAAGGTGAGCAGGCGCAGGTAGGTGCCGACATCGCGGTCGTCGACGTTCAGCAGGTACTGGTAGAGCCCGTACGGCGAGGTCAGCGCCGGGTCCAACCAGACGTTGCCCCCACCGGTGCTCTTGCCCAGCTTGCCGCCGCTGGGGTCGGTGACCAGCGGCAGGGTCAGCGCGTGGGCCGACGCCCGTTCGGCCCCTTCCACCCGGCGGATCAGGTCCAGACCGGCGGTGATGTTGCCCCACTGGTCGTTGCCGCCGAGCTGCAGGGTGCAGCCGTGGCGGCGATGCAGCTCGAGGTAGTCGTAGGACTGGAGCAGCATGTAGCTGAACTCCGTGTACGACAGCCCGCCGGCCTCGAGCCGCGCGCTCACCGACTCCTTCGCCAGCATCTGGTTGATCGAGAAGTGCTTGCCGACGTCGCGCAGGAAGTCCAGCGCCGACATCGGCGCCGTCCAGTCCAGGTTGTCAGCGAGCAGCGCATCGGTCGGGCCGTCGCCGAACTCCAGGAAGCGGCCCAGCTGGACGCGGATGCGCGCCACCCGTCCGGCGACGATCTCGGGCGTCATCAGGACGCGCTCGGCGGAGCGACCGGACGGGTCGCCGATGAAGCCGGTGGCTCCTCCGGCCAGGGCGATCGGACGGTGACCGGCGAGCTGGAAGCGCCGCAGGGCCAGCAGCGGGACGAGGTTGCCGACGTGCAGGCTGTCCGCGGTGGGGTCGAACCCGCAGTAGAGGGTCACGGGGCCGGCGGCCAGGTCCCGGCGCAGGGCGTCGAGGTCGGTGGTCTGGGCGATCAGTCCGCGCCAGGTGAGGTCGTCGAGGATGCCGAGCCGGCGCTGGGCGTCGGTGTCCCCGGGCAGGTCGGTGTCCTCGGGCGAGTCGAGCGGGGGGCTGTCCGCGGCGCTGGTCACGCCACGATCGTGCCGCACGTCGACACCGGCACGTACGACGGTCGACGCGGCCCACGCGACGGTCAGCAGCCGCACACCGGCACCGGCGTGGACGACGGGCGGTGGACCCCGCGGGTCAGGCGCGACGGGCCCGTCGCGCCTGCAGAGCGGTACGGCGACACGGTGGGCTCGCCCTCGAGCCAGAACCGCCAGGGGATCGGTGCGCCGTCGCCGGCCACGCCGGTGCGCGGGCCCGACCGCACCTCGCGCGGGCAGGGGCCGACCGTGCCCGGGAGCAGACGCAGGCGCGAGGCCGGGTCCAGCAGGTCGACGCCCCCGTGGGCGCTGGTGACGCCAAGGGTGCGGGTCAGGCGCGCCGGACCGCGGCAGAGGTCGCGGTCGAGAACCCCCGGGCGGCGGGAGCGGGCCACGTCCAGCCCCTCCACCACCTCCCCGGCGCGCAGCAGCACCGCCGAGGCGACGCCGTCGGGGCCGGTCACGACGTTCATGCACCAGTGCATGCCGTAGCTGAGGTAGACGTACGCCCGGCCGGCGGGTCCGAACATCACCTCGGTGCGGGGGGTCCGGCCGCGGTGCGCGTGCGAGCCGGGATCCTCCCCCGTCCCGGCGTAGCCCTCGACCTCGGTGAGGCGCACCACGACACCGTCGGCGCCGGCTAGCAGGCTGCCCAGCAGTGCCGGCGCTACCTCGACCACCGGACGGGACAGGTCAAGCGACACCGGGTCGAGGGGGCCGGACGGCACGGGGGCTACGCCGCGCCGACAGCCCAGCGCCGGTGGCCGGCCACCTCGAGCCGCACGCCCTCGAGCTGCTCGCGGACCCGGACGGGGGCCGTACCGCCATGACCGTCGCGGGCGGCGATCGCGCCGCGCACGTCGAGCACGCTGCGGATGTCGGGCGTCAGGTGCTCCGACACCGCGGCGAGCTCGGCGTCGGACGCCTCGTGGAGCTCCTTGCCGTGGGTGGTGCACCAGATGACGAGCTGGCCGACGGCCTCGTGGGCATCGCGGAAGGCGACGCCGTTCTTGACCAGCAGCTCGGCGACGTCGGTGGCGAGCGCGAACCCGGTGGGGGCCGAGGCCTCGAGCACCTCGGCGTGCACCGTCATCGTCGCGATCATCCCGGCCATCGCCGGCAGCACGAGCAGCAGCGTCTCGACCGCGTCGAAGCAGGGCTCCTGCGCCTCCTGCATGTCCCGGTCGTAGGTCAGCGGCAGGCCCTTGAGCATCGCCAGCGAGCCCGTGACGTGGCCGATCAGCCGGCCCGCCTTGCCGCGCGCGAGCTCGGCGATGTCCGGGTTCTTCTTCTGCGGCATGATCGACGAGCCGGTCGAGAAGGCGTCGTCGAGGGTGACCCAGCCGAACTCGGTGGAGTTCCACAGGACCACCTCCTCCCCCAGCCGGGACAGGTGCACCCCGAGAAGAGCAGCCACGAAGAGGAACTCGGCAACGAAGTCGCGGTCGGACACGGCGTCCATCGAGTTGGCCGCAGAGGCCGTGAAACCCAGCTCGGCCGCCGTCGACACCGGGTCGACCGACAGCGATGAGCCGGCCAGCGCTCCACTGCCCAGCGGCGAGATCCCGGCCCGGGCGTCCCAGTCGCGCAGGCGCTCCACGTCGCGGGCCAGGGCCTGCACATGGGCGAGCAGCTGGTGGCCGAACAGCACCGGCTGGGCGTGCTGCAGGTGGGTCATGCCGGGCGCGGGGCTGTCGAGGTGCTCGGCGGCCTGCGCGACCAGCGCCTCCTCGAGCTCGGCCAGCCGGTCGGCCACCTGGCGGGCGTGGTCGCGCAGGTAGAGCCGGAGGTCCGTGGCGACCTGGTCGTTGCGGGACCGGCCGGCGCGCAGCTTGCCGCCGAGGTGGCCGAGCTTGTCGATCAGCCCGCGCTCCAGCGCGGTGTGGACGTCCTCGTCCTCGAACCGGGCGACGAACGACCCGTCGGCGACCTCGGCGCGCAGCTCCTCGAGCGCCCCGAGCATGCGCTCGAGCTCGTCGGCGTCGAGCAGGCCGGCGCGGTGGAGCACGCCGGCGTGCGCCTTGGAGGACAGCAGGTCGTACGACGCGAGCCGCCAGTCGAAGTGGACGCTGACCGACAGGCGGGCCAGCGCCTCGGCCGGCCCGCCCTCGAAGCGCCCGCCCCACAGGGACATCCGGTCCGCGGGGGCTGCCGTCACGGGGCCAGCCGCTCACCCAGACGCAGGTCGCGCTTCGCGGCGATCTTGCTCGGCATGCCCCACAGCTCGACGAAGCCCTTGGCCAGCGACTGGTCGAAGGTGTCGCCGGCGTCGTAGGTCGCGAGGTTGAAGTCGTACAGCGACGCCTCGCTGCGCCGTCCGGTGACGGTCACGTTGCCGTGGTGCAGGACGAGGCGGATCTCGCCGCTGACGTTCTGCTGCGAGTCGGTGAGAAACGCGTCGAGCGCGCGCTTGAGCGGGCTGAACCACAGCCCGTCGTAGACCAGCTCGGACCAGCGCTGCTCGGCGCCCCGCTTGAAGCGCGCGAGGTCCCGCTCCATCGTGAGGTTCTCCATCTCCTGGTGGGCGGTGATGAGCACCTGCGCACCGGGGACCTCGTAGACCTCGCGGCTCTTGATCCCGATCAGCCGGTCCTCGACCATGTCCAGCCGGCCGACGCCCTGGGCGCCCGCGCGGGCGTTGAGCTGCTCGATCGCCTGCAGCACCGTGACCGGCTTGCCGTCGATCGCGGTCGGCACGCCGTCGACGAAGGTGAGGATGAGCTCGTCGGGCCCGGCCGAGGTGCCGGGGGCCTGGGTGTAGGAGTAGACGTCCTCGATCGGGCCGTTCCAGGGGTCCTCCAGGAAGCCGGTCTCGACCGCGCGGCCCCAGACGTTCTGGTCGATGGAGTAGGGAGACTTCTTGTTGACGTCGATCGACAGGCCCTTCTCCTCCGCGAAGGCGATGGCCTTGTCCCGGGTCATCCCGGAGTCGCGGACGGGCGCGATGCAGCGCAGGTCGGGCGCCAGTGCGCCGATGCCGACCTCGAACCGGACCTGGTCGTTGCCCTTGCCGGTGCAGCCGTGGGCGACGGTGGAGGCGCCGTACCGCTGGGCGGCGGCCACCAGGTGCTTCACGATCAGCGGGCGCGACAGCGCCGACACGAGCGGGTAGCGGCCCATGTAGAGGGCGTTCGCCTGGAGCGCAGGAAGGCAGTACTCGTCGGCGTACTCGTCGCGGACGTCGGCAACGACGGCCTCGACCGCGCCGCAGTCCAGCGCGCGCTGGCGGATGACCTCGAGGTCCTCACCGCCCTGGCCCACGTCGGCGGCGACGGCGATGATCTCCGCGCCGGTCTCTGCGGCGATCCAGCCGATGGCCACGGAGGTGTCGAGACCTCCGGAGTACGCCAGGACGATCCGGTCTCTGCTCACAGGCTGTTCCTCTTCTCGCGCTCGTGCAGGTGGTCGTGCAGGTCAGGGGACGTGCCGGTGCCGACCGGTCGGCCCTCAGCCAGGCGCAGGAGCCGCTCGGCCAGGGCGGTGCAGGCCGGTGCGGCCGCGCTGCGGGTGATGAGCAGGACGGTGTCGTCACCGGCGATGGTGCCGGCGACCTCCGGGAGGCCGGCCCGGTCCAGGGCCGAGCCCAGCAGGTCGGCACCGCCGGGGGGCGTGCGCAGCACGACCAGGTCGCCGGTCGCCTCGGCCGAGATCAGCAGCTCCTCGAGCAGCCGGCCCAGCCGGGCGTCGACGGCCTCGGCCGTCCCAAGGCGCGGCTGGCCCTCGGGCGGGAGGGCGTACGCCATGCCCGCCGGGGTGCGGACCTTGACCGCGCCGAGCTCCTCGAGGTCGCGGCTGACGGTGGCCTGGGTGACCGCGACACCCGAGGCGGCGAGCAGCCGGCCGAGCTCGGTCTGGCTGGCGACAGGCTGCGTCGCGAGCAGCTCGGCGATGCGCGACTGCCGGGCGGCCTTGGTCGTCGGGGTCGGCGCGGTGGGCACCGGGCGCAGGGCGGCCATCACGACGGCCGCAGGAGCCAGGTCAGCAGCGCCTTCTGGGCATGCAGGCGGTTCTCGGCCTCGTCCCAGACGGCCGAGCGCGGGCCGTCGAGGACGCTCGCGGCGATCTCCTGTTCGCGGTGGGCCGGCAGGCAGTGCAGCACCACGACGTCATCGGCGGCGCGGGCGACGGCCGTGTCGTCCAGGGCGTACGGCGTGAGGTCTGCGACCCGCTGCTCCGCCCCGGTCTGGCCCATCGACAGCCACACGTCGGTGGAGAGCACGTCGGCGCCGGCGGCGGCCTCGGCCGGGTCGGTCGTCACCAGCACGTCGGTGCCGAAGGCCCGGGCCCGCTCGACGATCGCCGCGTCCGGCAGGTAGCCCTCGGGCGCCCCGACCCGCACGTGCATCCCGGCCATCGCGCCGCCGACCAGCAGCGAGTGGGCCATGTTGTTGGCGCCGTCGCCGAGGTAGGTGAGCGTGAGGCCCTCGGTGCGGCCCCGCCGCTCGCGGACGGTCTGCAGGTCCGCCAGGACCTGGCAGGGGTGGAAGGAGTCGGTGAGGGCGTTGATCACCGGGACGTCGCTGGCGGCAGCGAGGGCCTCGATCCGGTCCTGGCCGAAGGTCCGGATGACGATCGCGTCGACGTAGCGGGACAGCACCCGGGCGGTGTCCTCGATCGTCTCGCCCCGGCCGAGCTGCGAGCTGCCGGCGTCGATGATCAGCGGGTGGGCGCCCAGCTGGACGACGCCGACCTCGAACGACAGGCGCGTGCGGGTGGAGGGCTTCTCGAACACGACGGCGACGGACAGGCCCTCCAGCGGCCGGGGCCCACCGCGGCCGGCGGTCTTGAGCGAGGCGGCGAGGTCCAGTACCTCCGCCTGCTCGGCGGGGGTGAGGTCGTCGTCGGCGAGGAAGTGCCGCGGGGTCCCGGGCATCAGCGGACCGGCCCGCCGGTGACGGCACCGACGCGGGCGAGCAGCTCGAGGACGGAGAAGGGCTTGAGGAAGACGTTGTCCTCACCGAGCGCGTCGCGCATGCCCGGGACCGCCTCGACCTTGCCGGTCACGACGATGACCGGGATGCCGGCGAGCTCGGGGTCCTCGCGCATCTCCTGCAGCACCCGCACCCCACCGAGGTCCGGCATCATCAGGTCGAGCAGCACGAGCGCCGGCGGGGCAGACGTGGCCTTGACCAGGCCGGCGAGTCCGTCGGAGGCGGTCGTCACGTCGTAGCCCTCCGCGGAGAGCAGGGTCTGCAGCAGACCCCGGACGCTGGGGTCGTCCTCGACGACCAGGATGCGGACGGGGCTCATGCCGAGGTCTCCCTGAGGGGTGGCGCCTGAACCTGGACGGCGGACAGCACAGCCGGCAGGGCAGCGACGAAGGCATCGAGCTGCTGCTCGGTGACCACCAGCGGCGGGGCCAGCCGCAGCACGTCGGGGGCGGCGGCGTTGACCAGGAAGCCCGCGTCGCGGGCCGCCTGCTCGGCGGCGGCGGCGATCGGCTCGGTCAGCACGATGCCCAGCCACAGGCCCAGGCCCCGGACGTGGCTGATCAGCGGGTGGTGCAGGCCCTCGAGACCGGCGCGCAGATGGGCGCCGAGCCGCCGGGAGGCGTCCAGCAGGCCCTCGACCTCGACGGTCTGCAGGACCGCGAGGGCCGCGGCGCACGCGATCGGGCTGCCTCCGAAGGTCGTGCCGTGGTCGCCCTTGGCCAGTGCGGTCGCGGCCCGCCCGTTGGCGATGACCGCCCCGATCGGCAGCCCGCCGCCGAGGGCCTTGGCCATCGTGACGACGTCGGGCACGACGTCGGGCGCGGTGACCTGGCTGCTGAGCCAGGCCCCGACCCGGCCGACACCGCCCTGGACCTCGTCGAGGTGGAGCAGCGCGCCGTGCGCGTCGCAGGCCGCGCGAGCGGCCTCCAGGAAGCCGCTCGGCGGGACGACGACGCCGGCCTCGCCCATGACCGGCTCGAGCACGACGCTGGCGGTGGTCGGCCCGACGGCGGCGGTGAGGGCGGCGGCGTCGCCGTACGGCACGAAGGTCACGGGGCCGGGCAGCGGCTCGAACGGGGCGCGCTTGGCCGACTGGCCGGTGATCGCCAGCGCCCCCATCGTGCGGCCGTGGAAGGCACCCTCGCAGGCCACCCAGCCCCCGCCGGCGCGCAGTCGGCGGGACAGCTTGAGGGCGGCCTCGTTGGCCTCGGCGCCGGAGTTGGTGAACAGCACCCGGGTGTCGGGGCCTGCGCCGACCAGGTCCTTGAGCCGCTCGGCGAGCTCGATCCCAGGGGCGTGGGCGGCCAGGTTGCTGGTGTGGCCCAGCGTCGCGACCTGGGTGCTGACGGCCTCGACGACCGCCGGGTGGGCGTGGCCGAGCAGGTTGACGGCGATGCCGCCGAGCAGGTCGACGTACTGCCTGCCGTCGACGTCCCAGACCGTGGCGCCGCTCCCCCGCGCCAGCACGACGGGCGGGGTGCCGTAGTTGCCCATGAGGGCGGCGTCCCAGCGGCCCTGCCACTGCTCGGTCAAGGTCATGACGCCACCACGCCTGACTCCCCGGGCACGACCATCGTGCCGACGCCCTGGTCGGTGAACAGCTCGAGCAGCAGGCTGTGGGCCACCCGGCCGTCGAGGACGTGGGCCCGCGGCACGCCGCCCTGGACGGCCCGCAGGCACGCCTCCATCTTCGGGACCATGCCGCTGGACAGGTCGGGCAGGAGCGTCGCGAGGTCGTCGGTGGTGATCTCGCTGATGACCTCGTCGGAGGTGGGCCAGTCGGCGTACAGGCCCTCGACGTCGGTGAGGATGACGAGCTTCTCGGCGCCCAGCGCGATGGCCAGCGCGGCGGCGGCCGTGTCGGCGTTGACGTTGTAGATCTCGCCGTCCGTGCCGGGCGCGACGGTCGCCACGACCGGCACCTTGCCCTCCTCGAGCAGTGCCTTGACGATCTGCGGCTGCACGTCGACGACGTCACCGACCAGGCCGACGTCGACGAGGTCGCCGTCGATCAGGGCGGGCCGCCGCTCGGCGGTGAACAGGTGGGCGTCCTCGCCGGACAGGCCGACGGCGAACGGGCCGTGGGCGTTGACGAGCGAGACGACCGACGGGTTGACCTGACCGACGAGCACCATGCGCACGACCTGCATCGCCTCGGGCGTGGTGACCCGCAGCCCCCCGCGGAACTCCGACTCCAGCCCCAGCCGGTCCAGGTGCTCGGTGATCTGCGGGCCGCCGCCGTGGACGACGACGATCCGCACGCCGGTGTAGCGCAGGTAGACGATGTCCTCGGCGAACGCGGCCTGGAGCTCGGGGCTGGTCATCGCGTTGCCGCCGTACTTCACGACCACGGTCTTGCCGCTGAGCTGCTTGAGCCACGGCAGGGCCTCGACCAGAGCGCCGGCCTTGGCCAGGGCCTCGGTGCGCCTCACGTCGAGTACGCGCTGTTCTCGTGGACGTACTCGGCGGTGAGGTCGCTCGTCCACAGCGTCACGGTGCGGTCGCCGGCGTGCAGGTCGACGACGATCCGGACCTCGCGGCCGGACAGGTCGACCAGGTCGCGGTCGTCGCCGGGCGCGCCGGACCGGCAGACCTGGACGCCGTTGATGGCCACGTCGAGCCGGTCGGGCTCGAAGACGGCCTGGGTGGTCCCGACCGCGGCCAGGACCCGGCCCCAGTTGGGGTCGTTGCCGTGCAGCGCGCACTTGAGCAGGTTGCTCCGGCCGACCGCGCGGGCCGCCTCGAGGGCGTCGGCCTCGCTGGCGGCGCCGACCACCTCGACGGCGATCTCCTTGCTGGCCCCCTCGGCGTCGGCGACCATCTGGCGCGCCAGGCTCAGGCAGACCCCGCTGACCGCGGCCTGCAGGTCGGCCAGGTCGGGCGTGAGGCCGCTGGCCCCGCTGGCGAGCAGCAGGACGGTGTCGTTGGTGGACATGCAGCCGTCGGTGTCGACCCGGTCGAAGCTGGCCGCGGTCGCCGCGCGCAGGACCGCATCGAGCGTGGCACTGTCAGCGACGGCGTCGGTCGTGACGACGGCGAGCATCGTGGCGAGCGCGGGGGCGAGCATCGCGGCCCCCTTGGCCATCCCTCCGACGGTCCAGCCATCACCCGTCACCACCGCGGTCTTGGCCACCGTGTCGGTCGTGCGGATGGCGTCGGCGGCCTCCGGACCCCCGTCGGCGCTGAGCTCGGCCGCGGCCTTGGCGACCCCGGGCAGCAGGAGGTCCATCGGCAGGCGCACCCCGATGAGCCCGGTCGAGCAGACCGCGACCCGGGCCGCGCCGGTGCCGAGCGCCGCCGCGACGGCCTCGGCGGTCCGGTGGGTGTCGGCGAAGCCGTCGGGACCGGTGCACGCGTTGGCGCCCCCGGCGTTGAGCACGACGGCGTCGACGCGGCCGCCGGCCACCACCTGCTGGCTCCAGACGACCGGGGCGGCCTTGACGCGGTTGGCGGTGAAGACGCCGGCCGCTGCGTCGAGCGGGCCGTCGTTGACGACCAGGGCGAGGTCGGGCGTCCGGCTGTCCTTCAGCCCGACGGTGACGCCGGTGGCCCGGAAGCCCTGCGGGGCAGTGACGCTCACGGCGCCACCCCGCTCGCGGACAGACCGGCGGTCTCGGGCAGGCCCAGGGCCAGGTTGGCGCACTGCAGCGCCTGCCCGGCGGCGCCCTTGCCGAGGTTGTCCAGGGCCGACACGACGACGGCGCGACCGGCGTCCTGGTCGACGGTGACCTGGAGCTGGCAGGCGTTGCTGCCGACCGTGGCGGCGGTGTGCGGCCAGCGGCCCTCGGGGAGCACGTGCACGAACGGCTCGTCGGCGTACTGCGCCTGCAGGGCCGCCCGCAGCTCGGCCGCGGGGGCCTGGGTGCGGGCGGTGCAGGTGGCCAGGATCCCGCGGGGCATCGGCACCAGGGTCGGGGTGTACGACAGGCTCACCGGCGACCCGGCCAGCCGCGACAGGCTCTGCCGGACCTCGGGGGTGTGCCGGTGCGAGGCCACCTTGTAGGCGCTGACATCACCCATGACCTCGCTGCCGAGCAGCGCGGTCGAGGCCGCCCGGCCGGCGCCGCTGGTCCCGCTGGCGGTGGTGGCGACGAGGTCGCCGGGCTCGACGAGCCCGGCGGCCAGCAGCGGGCCGAGGGCCAGCGTGAGGGCGGTGGCGTTGCAGCCGGGGCCGGCGATGCGCAGCGACCCGACGAGCTGGTCGCGGAACAGCTCAGGAATGCCGTACGGCCACTGTCCGGCGTAGGGCGTGTCGTAGAAGCGGTCCCAGTCGGCGGCGCTCGCCAGCCTGTGGTCGGCGCCCAGGTCGACGACCGGCAGGTCTGCCGGCAGGGCGGCGGCGAGCGCGGCTGACTGGCCGTGCGGCAGGGCCAGGAAGACCACGTCGGCCTCGGCGAGCACGGCCGGGGTCGTCTCGGCGAACACGAGCCCCTCGAGCTGGGGCAGGTGCGGGTGGAGCTCGGTGACCGGGCGGCCCGCGCCGCTGCCGGCGGCGACCGGCCCGACCTCGAGGTCCGGATGGGCCAGGAGCAGCCTGAGCAGCTCACCCCCGGCGTACCCGCTTGCCCCGGCGACGGCGGCTCTCCTCCCCATGGGTCACGACCATACAGGAGAACGCATGGATATGCACGCAGGTGACCGTCAGGCGCGCAGCTGCGCTCCGACCCGGCGGCCGGCCTCGGCGACCGCGGCGTCACGGGCTCCGAGGACCTCCACGTCGGTGAGGGTGCGGTCGGGGGCCCGCAGGCGCAGCGCGTAGGCCAGCGACCGCCTGCCCTCGCCCACCTGCGGGCCGGTGTAGACGTCGAACAGGCGCACGCTCTCCAGCAGCGACCCGGCGCCCTCGCGCAACGCGGCCTGGACGTCGGCGGCCGGCACGCCGTCCGCGACCACGAGCGCCACGTCGACGCTGGCCGGCGGGAAGTGCGAGACGACCGGCGCCGGCAGCGGACCGCGGGCCACGGCCGCCGCCACCAGGACGTCGAGGTTGGCCTCGGCGGCGCAGGTGCGGGCGGGCAGCCCGAGGGCGGCGACCACGCGCGGGTGCAGCTCGCCGGCCAGGCCGACCCGGCGACCGTCGAGCAGCAGCTCCGCCGCGCGGCCGGGGTGCCAGGGGCCGGCGACGTCCGGGTCCAGCGAGCGGGGCGCCAGCGTCAGCCCGAGGGAGCGGCCGAGCTCGACCAGCGCGCCGACGGCGGTGTCCCAGGACGCGCGGGCGCCGGCCAGCGCCACGCCGGCGTGGCGCGGCTGGGGGGGCAGGGCGGCGTCGAGCGCGGCACGCTGCTCGGCGGTCGGCGGACCGTCGGCCGACGGCGTCGGCGCGAGGCCACCGGGGCCGACGAAGACGTGACCGGTCTCGAAGATCGCGACGTCGGGCAGGCCGCGGCTGACGTTGCGGACGACGGCGCCGAGCAGGCCCGGCAGCAGCGTCGGGCGCAGCAGGGCCTCCTGCGCCGACAGGGGGTTGACCAGCCGGGGCGGCGCCATCCCCGCGGCCAGCGTGTCCAGGACCTCGGGGCTGACGAACGGCGGCAGGACCACCTCGACGAGCCCGCCGGCGGCCAGCGCCCGGGAGGCCGTGCGGCGCAGGCGCTGCTCGGCGGTCAGGCCGCGACCGGCCGGCGCAGTCGGCAGCTCCACCGGGATCGTGTCGTAGCCCTCGAGCCGCAGCACCTCCTCGATCAGCTCTGCCCCACCGGTCAGGTCCGGCCGCCAGGTCGGGGGCAGCACCAGCAGCGGGTCGTCACCGGTGACCGTGCAGCCGACCTGCTGCAGCCGCAGGCGCACCGCCTCGGGGCGGTAGTCACGCCCGGCCAGGCGTCCCGGTGCCTCGACCGGCAGCGTCAGCACACGTGGCGGAGCGACCGTGTCGACGTCGGTGACCGGGCCGGCCGCGGCGCCACCGAGCTCGACGAGGAGCCGGACCGCCGCCTCGGCTGCCGCCGGCGCCAGCGCCGGGTCGACCCCGCGCTCGTAGCGCCGGCTCGCCTCGGACGGCAGCTTGTGACGGCGCGCCGTACGGGCGATCGACAGCGGCGCGAAGTGCGCCGACTCCAGCAGGATCGACGTCGTGGCACCGGTGATCTCGGTGGGCCCACCGCCCATGACACCGGCGAGCGCGATCGGGCCGCTGCCGTCGGTGATGAGCAGGTCGCCCTCGTCGAGGGCGCGGTCCTGCCCGTCGAGGGTGGTGAGGCGCTCCCCCGCCCGGGCCCGGCGCACGACGATCGCGCCGGACAGGGCATCGAGGTCGAAGGCGTGCAGCGGCTGACCCAGCTCGATCATCACGTGGTTGGTGACGTCGACGGCGAGCGAGATCGGGCGCATCCCCGCGAGCACGAGCCGGCGCTGGAGCCAGGCCGGTGAGGTGGCGGCCGGGTCGAGCCCGGTGATGACGCGGGCGACGTAGCGGTCGCAGCCGTCGCCGGCCTCGACGACCACCGGGAAGCCGTCAGCGGTCGGGTCCGGCACCTCTCGCAGGCCAGGGTCGGCCAGCTCGAGGTCGAAGGCGGTGGCGGTCTCCCGCGCGACCCCGCGCACCGACAGCTGGTAGCCGCGGTCGGGCGTGACGGCGATGTCCAGCACCTCGTCGCGCAGCGACAGCAGCTCGACGACGTCGAGGCCGAGCGGCGTGTCGGCCGGCAGGACCAGGATGCCGTCCGACTCGTCGGACAGGCCGAGCTCGGCGCCGGAGCAGATCATCCCGTCGGAGGTGCGGCCGTACGTCTGGCGCGTGGCGATCCGGAAGTCACCGGGCAGCACGGCGCCCGGCGCCGCGAAGGCGATCCGGTCGCCGGCGGCGAAGTTCGTAGCGCCGCAGACCACCTCGTGGGTGCGGGCTCCGACGGAGACGTGGCAGAAGCGGATCGGCTTCTTGAACTCCGTCAGCTCCTCGACGTCGAGCACCTCGCCGGTGACGACGCCGGAGACGTCGTCACCGGAGCGGTGGACCTGCTCGACCTCGAGGCCGGCGCGCACCAGGGCGGCGGCGATCTCGTCGGCGGTCGCGGTCAGGCCGGGCACGAGCGTGCGCAGCCACGAGACGGGGACGCGCACGTCAGGCCTCCTGTCCGAGGGCGAGGGTGAACCGCTGGTCGCCCTCGTAGAAGTCACGGATGTCGGTGATGCCGTGGCGGAACATCAGGGTCCGGTCCAGGCCCATCCCGAACGCGAAGCCGCTGTAGCGCTCCGGGTCGATCCCGGCGGCCCGCAGCACTGCGGGGTTCACCATGCCGCAGCCGCCCCACTCGATCCAGCCCTCGCTCGAGCAGACCCGGCACGGCTCTCCCCCGGGTTCGGCGGACGCGCCGCGGCAGGCGAAGCACTGCAGGTCGAGCTCGGCGGACGGCTCGGTGAACGGGAAGTAGTTGGGGCGGATCCGGGTGCCGATGCCCTCGCCGAACATGGCTGTGGCCAGGTGGTCCAGCGTCCCGCGCAGGTGCGCCATCGTGATGCCCTCGTCGACGCACAGGCCCTCGACCTGCGCGAACACCGGCGAGTGCGTCGCGTCGAGCGCGTCGGCCCGGTAGACCCGGCCGGGGCACACGACGTAGACGGGCAGCGCGCGGTCGAGCATCGAGCGGACCTGCACCGGAGAGGTGTGGGTACGCAGCACCAGACCGCTGTCGACCGGCTCGACGAACAGCGTGTCCTGCATCTGCCGGGCCGGGTGGTCACCGCCGAAGTTGAGCGCGTCGAAGTTGAACCACTCGTGCTCGACCTCGGGGCCCTCGGCCAGCTCCCAGCCCATCGCGACGAAGACGTCGGCGACCCGCTCGGACAGGGTCGTCAGCGGGTGGCGGGCACCGACGGGCCGGTCCGGGAGCACGGTCACGTCGACGGCCTCCTCCACCAGGACGCGGGCGTCGCGCTCGGCCTCCAGGGCGGCGCGGCGCGCGTCGTACGCACTGCTGACCACCGCGAGCACGACGTTGACCCGCTTGCCGGCGTCGGCCTTCTCGGTGCCGGGCAGACCGCCGATCGCCTTGCGCGCCTGCGCGATCGGGGACCGGTCGCCCAGCACGGCCGTACGCGCGGCGGCCAGCGCCACGAGGTCGGCGGCGGCAGCCAGCGCGCTCAGGGCGGCGTCGCGGGCCTGCTCGAGCGCCGCCGGGGACAGGGCGTCGGTGGACTGCGGTTCGGGGCCGGACACGGTGCAGCAGCTCCAGAGGTTGGTGGGAGGGCGGGGGGAGGGTCCCGCTAGAGGAAGGAGGGCGTCCCGGCGGGCAGGAACAGGCGGAACTCGGCGCCACCCCCGGGCGCCGGCCCGACCTGCACCGAGCCGCCGTGGGCCTCGACCAGTCCCTTGACGATGTAGAGGCCGAGGCCGGTGCCGGCACGGCGGTCGCCACCGCGCCAGAACCGGTTGAACACGCGGGCGGCGATCGCCTCGGGGATGCCGACGCCCTGGTCGGCGACGGTCACGACCGCGCCGTCACGCTCGGGCCCGAGGGTGACGGTCACGGTGCCCTCGCCGTGGCGCAGGGCGTTCTCGACCAGGTTGCCGATCACCTGGTGGAGCTTGTCGGGGTCGACCCACATCTCGGGCAGCGCGCCGAGCTCGCGCACGACGAAGCGGCTCTCGGGCTCCCCCGCCGCGACCTCCGCGGCCACCGCCTTGCGTACCGCAGCCGGCAGGTCGACGACCTGCTTGCGCATCTCGAGCCGACCGGCGTCGATGCGGCTGACGTCGAGCAGCTCGGTGATCAACCGGGTGACGCGGTCCGCGTCGGCGTTGACCGTCTGGAGCATGAGCTTCTTCTGGTCGTCGTTGAAGCGCTCCCACTTGGCCAGCAGGGTCGCGGTGAACCCCTTGACGCTGGTGAGCGGGGAGCGCAGCTCGTGCGCGACCGTCGACACGAGGTTGGCCCTCGACCGCTCGATCCGGTCGCGGGCGTGGGTGTCGCGCAGGGCGACGACCAGGCGCTCCACCCGGCGATCCCGTCCGCGGACGTAGGCGGCGGTGACCAGCAGCTCCCGCCCGCCGTCCAGGAACAGCTGACGCTCGGGCTGCCGCGTCCGGCTGGGCAGGCCGCCGTACGGGTCGGTGCAGGCCCACCAGTCGCGGGCCTGGTCGTCGGTCAGCGGCAGGACGTCGCGGTAGTCGCGGCCCAGCGCGGCGTCGGCCGAGGTGCCGAGCAGGCGCTCGGCGGCCGGGTTGAGGGCGACGACCACGCCGTCGGCGTCGGCCACCACCAGCCCGTCCGGGAGGTCGTCGTAGATCGCCTTCTCGGCTGCGCTCACTGGCCCTCCTCCCGATCCGGCTGCACCGACACCCTACGGCGCAAACCTGCACAAGGGGTCAGGTGCGGTGGGCGCGCGCCGAGGCGTACAGGCACAGGGCCGCGGCGGTCGCCAGGTTCAGGGACTCGGCCCGGCCGTGCAGCGGGATCCGGACGGTGCGGTCGGCCAGCGCGAGCCCCTCGGCGCTCAGGCCCGCGGCCTCGTTGCCCAGCAGCCAGGCCGTGGGGCGGGCGAGCTCCCCCCGGTCCTGCAGGTCGTCGAGGTCGTCCGCACCCCCGCCGGTCGTCGCGAGCACCGTCAGCCCGGCGGCGCGCAGGGCGGCGACGGTCTCTGCCAGGGTCGGGCCGTGGACCACCGGCAGGTGCCACAGGCTGCCGGCGCTCGCGCGCACGCACTTGCCCCCGTGGGGGTCGGTGCTGCCGTCGGTGAGCACGACCGCGTCCGCGCCGGCCGCGTCGGCGGTGCGCAGGACGGTGCCGGCGTTGCCCGGGTCCGAGACGGCCTCGAGCACCGCGACCAGCCGCGGCACGCCGGCCAGGGCCTGCGCCAGGGGGACGTCGAGCAGCGGGGCCGTCCCGAGCAGGCCCTGCGGCGTGACGGTCTCGGCCATCGCGGCCAGCACCTCGCGGCTGACCGGCGTGACCGGGCACGCCGCGGCGGCGACCAGGTCGGCGTGGCGCTCTGCCCCGTCGGGGTCGACGAACAGCTCGAGCAGGTCCGGCAGCGCCTCGTGCACGGCCTGCGGGCCCTCCACGACGAACCGGCGCTCGGCCACACGGGCCGAGCGCCGGTTCAGTCGTCGTACGGCGGCGACCCGCGGCGAGCGGGTCGACGTCAGCGGATCAGGCAGCTTCGCCCTGCTTCTGCGCGGCCGGACCGCCGGAGCCGTCGATCGGCAGCGCGGCGCGCGCCACGTCGACGAGCGTCGCGAAGGCGGGCGCGTCGTTGACGGCCAGCTCGGCGAGCACCTTGCGGTCGACCTCGACACCGGCGAGCTTCAGGCCCTGCATGAGCCGGCTGTAGGTCATGTCGTTGAGGCGGGCCGCCGCGTTGATGCGGGTGATCCACAGCTGACGGAAGTCGCCCTTGCGCTTCTTGCGGTCGCGGTACTCGTAGGTCGCCGAGTGGAGCAGCTGCTCCTTGGCCTTGCGATAGAGCCGGCTGCGCTGACCGCGGTAGCCACTGGCCTTCTCGAGAACCTCGCGACGCTTCTTGTGGGCGTTGACCGCCCTCTTCACGCGTGCCACGTGTGCACCTGTTCCTGTCTGATCGAGTCCCCGCCGCTGACGGCGCCGGGGTGGAGAGCGAGCGGGGGGCTAGATGCCGAGCAGCTTCTTGACCCTCCGGCGGTCGTTCGGGGCGACCTCGACCTCACCGGTCAGGCGGCGGGTGAGGGTGCTCGGCTTCTTCTCGAGCAGGTGGCGCTTGCCGGCCTGCTCGCGCATGATCTTGCCGCCACCGGTCACCTTGAAGCGCTTCTTGGCGCCGCTGTGCGTCTTCTGCTTGGGCATGCCTGCTCGTCCTGTTCGGTCGGTCGTACCTCGGGTGTGACTTCCGTCCGCCGCGGCGGTCGGGGCTGGCTGGTCGGACCTAGCCGGCCGCGGGGCTGTCCGGAGCCGCGGTGGCGTCCTGCGCCGCGGGGGCCTGCTCGCCCTCGGACGCGTCCTTGGCGGCCTTCTTCAGGTCTGCCGCGTTCTTGTGCGGGGCCAAGACCATGATCATGTTGCGGCCGTCCTGCTTGGGCGCCGCCTCGACGAAGCCGAGGTCGCTGACGTCCTCGCCCAGCCGCTGCAGCAGCCGGTAGCCGAGCTCGGGACGCGACTGCTCGCGTCCGCGGAACATGATCGTGATCTTGACCTTGTCCCCCGACTTGAGGAAGCGGACGACGTGGCCCTTCTTGGTCTCGTAGTCGTGCGGGTCGATCTTCGGGCGGAGCTTCATCTCCTTGATGACGGTGAGGACCTGGTTCTTGCGGCTCTCACGCGCCTTCTGTGCCGTCTCGTACTTGAACTTCCCGTAGTCCATGAGCTTGCAGACCGGCGGCCGGGCCATCGGGGCGACCTCGACCAGGTCGAGGTCGGAGTCCTGGGCCAGCTTGATGGCCTCGCCGATGGCGACGATGCCGACCTGCTCGCCGTTCGGTCCGACCAGACGCACCTCGGGGACGCGGATCCGGTCGTTGATGCGGGGTTCAGCGCTGATGTGGCCTCCTCATAGGGGAACGGGTGCCCCGGTGCCCTCACGAAGAAGGGCCCCGCGCTCAGCGCAGGGCCCACCACTCTCCGTCACCACGGGGGTGACGGACCACGACGCCCGCTCCGCACGAGGCGGGAGGCGCCGACCGGACCCGGGCGCCTCGCGGCTCCTCAGGTGGGAGGTGGGAACCTCCGCTTGCACGACCCCTGGCTGCCTGTGTCGGGCGGCCGGGGGCCAGGTCGCTCTGGAAGAGTAGCAGGGTGAACCCCGACCCCGCGCTCGAGTCCAGCGCCGTCCGTGACCTCGCCGACGTCCCCGCTGCCGAGGTGATCGCCTCGGCAGCCGTGCACCTGATGAGCGCCGCCGCGGTGAAGTGCGGACTGGCCGAACAGGGCGATGCCCACCAGGACCTCGACGAGGCCCGCAAGCTCATCACCGCCCTCGCCGGCCTGGTCATGGCCGCCCGTCCCGACCTCGGGGTCCACGCCGCCCCCCTGCGCGACGGGCTGCAGTCCCTGCAGCGGGCCTTCCGCGAGGCCTCCCCGCAGCCCGACGATCCCGGTGAGGGGCCGGGCGAGAAGCTCACCGGCCGCGTCTGAACCAGCGCCGCCGGGGGCGGTCGAGCGCAACGACCAGACCCGGCCCCTCGGGCCCGACCACCGCGACGTCCAGGCCTGCTGCAGGCAGCGCCCCGGCGAGCCGGGGCAGCACCCGGGCGGCCAGGGCGGCGAGCCCCGCGGGGCCGAGGTCCCCGGCCGGGACCAGGCCGAGCACGAGGCCGTCCGGGCCCGCCAGCAGGCGCGCGGCGAGCACGGGCTCGGGGCGCAGCGCACCGGTCAGCGCCGTCACCAGCGCCGGGTCGACCTCGACCGGCGTGCCCAGGGCCGCGGTGGTGCGGTGGGAGGACAGCGCCGTCCGCGCGATGGGGACCCGGCCCGCAGCGAGCTCGCCCAGCTCGGCGCCGCTGACGACCAGGGCCGCGGCGGCCGGGTCGACCAGGACGGCGACCGCCCCGTCCTGGAGCGCCGCGGCGCAGGCGTCGGGGGCCGGCAGGGCCACCGGTCGCGCGCCCGGCCGGAAGCCGACCGCTCCCCCGGCGTCGAGGAACAGCGGCACGGCCCGGCCGCCTGACGAGCCGACCAGGGTCAGCAGTGCCATCTCGGCGCTGGACTCGGCCCGCAGCCCGGTCCCGGGCTCGACGTGCTCGGCGGTGCTGGCCGCGGTGATGGCCGCGAAGACCCGCGACCCCACCAGGGCTGCCAGGGCCTCGGCGCGGGCGGCCGGGGTCGGGTCCTGCTCCCACGCGGCCAGCGCCGCCGCGAGCTGGGCGTCGGGCTCGCCGGTGTCATGGGGCCGGTCGAGCGGGCCGGGCTGACCGGGAGCGCTCACAGCACTGACCGTAGCCCGGCTCAGCCGCGGGAGGCGGCCAGCAGCCGGCGCAGCTCGAGGACCGCCTGGACGGCCTGCTCGCCGTCGTTGGCCTGCACCGCCAGCAGCGCGACGGTCTCGTCGTCGTGCAGCTCCAGGCTCGCCCAGGGGCTGCCGTCGTCCAGGCGCACGGCCTGGACGACCTGCCACGGCAGGACCTTGTCGCCCAGGACGTTGCGGATCCGGATCTCCCGGACGTCGGCGACCACCCGGGCCCGGGTGAAGGCCAGCACCCCCAGCGCGATCAGCACCCCGAGGCCGAACATCGCGATCTGGTCGGAGAGGCGGAAGGCAGCCTCGCCGTCGGTGCCGGTGCCCAGGGCGACAGCGACGCCGGCGAACCCGACGAGCGTCAGGACGGCCACCCCCCAGCAGACCCGGGTGAGCCTCCTCGGGCGGACGACGACCTGGTCGGGGACGTTCACGCGGGGACCTCCACGGGGCGGGCGACGGGTGTCTGGCGCAGGACGCGGAAGGCGACCTGCACGGCCGGGCCGATCCCGGCGGCGAACATCACGGTGCCGACGCCGACCGGGCCGCCGAGCAGCGCGCCGAGCACGAGGACCACGCCCTCCAGCAGCGCGCGGCAGGTGCCGATCCGCCAGCCGGTGCGGTGGTGCAGGGCGACCATCAGCCCGTCACGGGGGCCGGGGCCGAGGTGGGCGCCGATGTAGAGCGCGGAGCCGGCCGCCACGGTCGCGATGCCGAGCACGACGGTGGCCAGGCGCAGCAGCACCGGCTGCGCGTCGAGGTCGGCGAGCAGCGGCGTGGCCAGCAGCACATCCAGGACCACGCCGATGACCACGACGTTGAGCAGGGTCCCGATGCCGGGACGGACCCGGGCGGCCAGACCGATGAGCAGCACGACGACCGAGACGCCGATCGCGGTGCGCCCGAACGGCGTGCCGAGCTGTTGCGACAGCCCACCCGTGAGGACGTCCCACGGGCCGACGCCGAGCTCGGCGACCAGGCCGAGCCACAGGCCGACGCCGAACAGCACCAGCCCGGTCAGGAGCTTGACGTACCTCATCGTGCGGCGACCCGGCGGCGACGGCGGAGCGGAGGGAGGGCCTGGCCGCTGACGGCCACGGCGACGAGCGTCAACGCGACGCCCAGGACCGTGCGCAGCGCGACACCCTGGTCGGCGACGGGCAGCAGCAGGTCGAGCAGCAGCGCCCCGACCAGCTGGCCGGCGATGAGGCCCAGGCCGAGGCGCAGGACCCCGAGCCGGCGCACGATGACCGCGGCGGTGGCGACGAAGGCCGCCCCGAGCGGACCGCCGAGGTAGAGGTACCACTGGTCGGGGCCCGGCCAGTCCCCCACGTCGAAGCCGCTGATCACCGCGCCGAGCAGGACGCCGGCGAGCAGCGCGGCCGTGCCGACGACGAAGTTGACCAGCGTCGCGACGCCGGCGTCCCCGGTCGTGGCGCGGATGCGGCCGTTGAAGGCCTGCTGCAGCGAGATCAGGACACCGGCGACGACGACGAGCACGAGCAGCAGAGGGCTCGCGTTGCGCGCTCCCTCGCCGGACACGCTGATGCCGACCGCCACCAGGCACAGCGCGGCTCCGAGCACGCGGGGAGGGGTGAGCGCGTGGCTGCCCCCGGGTCCGAGCCCGGCGCGGTCGACGAAAAGACCCCCGGTGGTCTGCCCGGCGACCAGGCCGACCGTCAGCAGCGCGACGCCGATCTCCGGGGCCGCCGCCGCGCCCACCGCGATCAGCGACGCCCCGCCGAGGCCGCCGAGGCGGTGCAGCCACGGGACCTGGTGCACGCGGGTCAGGGCGGCGCGGGCCGAGGGCCGGGCCAGCACGACGACCACGACGACGACCAGCCCAATGCCGAAGGACACCAGGGCTGTCAGCAGGGCGTCGTCGAGCGCGGTCTTGAGCTCGCCGTTGATCCGCTGCTGCAGGGCGACCAGCGCGCCGGCGAGGACGGCCGCCGTCAGGGCGAGGGTGGCCGTCCCGGTCGCGAGGGGCTGCTGCTCGGTCGTGGGGGCCGTCACTCGACGATCTTGGAGATCGGCAGCTCGAGGATGTCCCGCGCCCCGGCGGCCTTCAGGGCCGGGATGAGGGTGTTGACGCCCTTCTTCGGCACGACGGTCTCGAGCGCCCGCATGTCGCCGGCGGCCAGGGCCATCACGGTCGGGGACGCCATCGCCGGGAGCACGCCGATGACCGCATCGAGCTGGTCGGTCGGGACGTTGAGCTTGAGCAGCACGTGGCCGCGGGCCCGCAGCGCGCCCTGGACCAGGACGACGAGGTCGTCCATGGCGGCGCGCTTGGCCGGGTCCTCGTACGCCTCGCGGTTGGCGATCAGCTCGGTGCGGCTCGTGAGGAGCGTCGCGATGATCTTCAGACCGGCCTTGCGCAGCGACGAGCCGGTCTCGGTGAGGTCGACGATCGCATCGACGATGTCCGGGATCTTGGCCTCGGTCGCGCCGTGGGAGGTGAAGACCTTGGCCTTGACGCCGTGCTCGTCCAGGAAGCGGCGGGTCGTCTCGGGCATCTCGGTGGAGATGCGGACGCCGTCCGGCAGGTCGGTCACGGAGTTCCAGGGCGACTCCTTGGGCACGGCCAGCACGACGCTGACGACCGCCTCGCCGGCCCGGCCGCCGCCGATCTCACCCAGGCTGACGACGTCGGCGGCCGTCTCGGTGATCCAGTCGCGACCGCTGATGCCGAGGTCGAAGATGCCCTGCTCGACGTAGGTCGGGATCTCCTGCGGGCGCAGGAAGCGGACCTTGCTGATGCGGGGGTCGTCGACGCGCGCGTGGTAGTCGCGGTCCCCGCCGCGCACGACGTGGAGGTCGGCGGAGGAGAACAGCTCGAGGACCTGCTTCTCCAGGCTGCCCTTGGGCAGGACGATCGCGAGCACGGGGTGCCTTCTCTCGGTGTGGTCTAGGACCCGGCGTCGGTGCCGGTGCGGAGCTGGGTGAGGGTGAGCGCCGTGTCGAGCGCGGCCAGGGTGGCGTCGCGGCCCTTGTCCTCGCTCGAGCCGGGCAGCCCGGCGCGGGCGCGGGCCTGCCCGTCGGTGTCGCAGGTGAGCACGCCGTTGCCGACGGGGGTGTGGGTGTCCAGCGACACCCGCGTCAGGCCGTAGGTCACGGCGTCGCAGACGTAGTCGAAGTGCGGGGTGCCGCCGCGCAGCACCAGCCCGACGGCGACGACGGCGTCGTGCGTGGCCGCCAGCGCCTGGGCCAGCACCGGCAGCTCGACCGCGCCGGAGACGCGCACGACCGTCGGCGCGTCGATGCCGCACTCCTTCGCGGTGCGGACGGCTGAGTCGAGCAGGGCGGTTGCGATCTCGTCGTGCCACCGGGTCGCCACGATCGCCAGGGACAGGCCGCGGGCGTCGAGCTCGCGGTCGCCGGGGGCGCCGACGCCGCTCACACGTCACCGTGCAGGGCCTCGGGGACCAGCGCGCCGGCGACCGCCTCGGTCGGCTCGTCCTCGAACGCGGCGAGCCCGGGCAGGTCGTGGCCCATCCGGTCGCGCTTGGTCTTGAGGTAGCGCAGGTTCTCCGGGGTCGCGTGGACCGGCAGCGACTGGCGGCCGACGATCTCCAGCCCGTAGCCCTCGAGCCCGGCCCGCTTGGTCGGGTTGTTGGTCAGCAGCACCATCGTGCGGATGCCGAGGTCGACCAGGATCTGCGCGCCGGTCCCGTAGTCGCGGGCGTCCGCGGGGAGCCCGAGCTCGAGGTTGGCGTCGACCGTGTCGGAGCCGGAGTCCTGCAGCGAGTAGGCCTGGAGCTTGTGCATGAGCCCGATGCCGCGGCCCTCGTGGCCCCGGACGTACAGCACGACGCCGCGGCCGACCGCGCTGACGGCCTCGAGGGCGGCGTCGAGCTGCGGTCCGCAGTCGCAGCGACGGGAGCCGAACACGTCGCCGGTCAGGCACTCGGAGTGCACCCGGACCAGCACGTCGGAGCCGTCGCCGATCTCGCCCTTGACCAGCGCGATGTGCTCGGTGCCGTCGAAGGTGGAGCGGTAGCCGACGGCCTGGAAGTCGCCGTGGACGGTCGGGATGTTGGCGACCGCGACCTTCTCGACCTGCTTCTCCGTACGGCGGCGGAACGCGATGAGGTCGGCGATCGAGATCAGCGCCAGCCCGTGCTGGGCGGCGAACTCCCGCAGCTGGGGCAGGCGCGCCATCGTGCCGTCCTCCTGGACGATCTCGCAGATCACGCCGGCCGGGCGCAGGCCCGCGAGCCGGGCCAGGTCGACGGCGGCCTCGGTGTGGCCCGGGCGGCGCAGGACGCCGCCGGGCTTGGCGCGCAGGGGGAAGACGTGGCCGGGCCGGACCAGGTCGTACGCCGTGGTCGACGGGTGGGCGAGCAGCGCGATCGTGCGGGCCCGGTCCGCGGCGGAGATGCCGGTGGTGATGCCCTCGCGCGCGTCGACGCTGACCGTGAAGGCCGTCTGCATCCGCTCGGTGTTGTGCGCGGCCATCTGCCCGAGCTCGAGGTGGTCCAGCGCGGCCCCCTCGAGCGGGACGCACAGCAGCCCTCGGCAGTGGGTCATCGTGAAGGCCACCAGCTCGGGGGTCGCGAGCTCGGCGGCGAACACGATGTCGCCCTCGTTCTCGCGGTCCTCGTCATCGACCACGACGACCGGCCGGCCGGCCGCGATGTCGGCGATCGCGCGCTCGATGGTGTCCAGACCGGTGACGGGCGCACCGGCGGTCTCCGGCGTCGTGACTGCCTCGGTGGTCATGCGGTCCCCTCGTCGGTGGTGCGGATGCCGGCCTGCAGCAGCTTCTCGAGGTGCTTGGCGATGATGTCGACCTCGAGGTTGACGGGGTCGCCGGGGCCCTTGGAGCCCAGCGTCGTCAGCCCGAGGGTGGTCGGGATGAGGCTGATCTCGAACCAGGCGTCAGCGATCGCGCTGACCGTCAGCGAGACGCCGTCGACCGTGATGGAGCCCTTCGCCACGACGTAGCGGCCCAGGCCGTCCGGCAGGCTGACCCGCACGACCGTCCAGTGCTCGTCGGGAGTGACGCTCAGGAGCGCGCCGGTGCCGTCGACGTGGCCCTGCACGACGTGGCCGCCGAGGCGGTCGGAGACGCGGACGGCCCGCTCGAGGTTGACAGGGCTGCCCGGGACCAGGGCGCCGAGGCTGGACCGGCGCAGCGTCTCGGCCATGACGTCGGCGGTGAACGCGCCGTCCTCGTTGGCGACCACCGTGAGGCAGACCCCGTTGACGGCGATGGAGTCGCCATGTCCGGCGTCGCTGGTGACCAGCGGTCCGCGGACGGTGAGCCGGGAGGCGTCGGTGAGCTCCTCGACGCCGACCACCTCGCCGAGCTCCTCGACGATGCCGGTGAACACCTAGGGCCTCCTGGGGTCGGGGCGGAGCGTGAGCCGTACGTCGTCGCCGACGCGGGTGACGTCATCGAGTCGGAACCGGTGCATCTGGGAGATCGTTCCCGCGCCGGCCGGTCCGAGGGCGTGGGGACCGTCACCCAGCAGCGCCGGCGCGACGTAGCCGACGACCCGGTCGACCAGCCCGGCGGCCACGAACGCCCCGGCCAGGGTGGGGCCGCCCTCCAGCAGCAGGCTCACGACGTCGTGCTCGAGGGCGAGCGCCTCGAGCAGCCCGGCGAGGTCGAGCCGGCCGTCGTCGCCGGTCGGCACGACCAGCGTGCGCGGGTATCCGGCGTCCTCGAGCTGCGCCTGCAGGGCGACGACCGCCGGGACCGGGCCCGACAGCGCGCGGGCCGTCAGCGGGGTGCGGCCGTGGGTGTCGACGACCACGCGCAGGGGCTGGTGGCCGGGGTCCGGCCGGACGTTGAGCAGCGGGTCGTCGGCGAGCACCGTGCCGACACCGGCCAGCACGGCGTCGACCTCGGCGCGCAGGCGGTGGACGTCGGCGCGGGCCGGCTCCGAGGTGATCCAGCGCGAGGTGCCGTCGGCGGCGGCGCTGCGACCGTCCAGGGTCGCGGCGTACTTCCACGTCACGAACGGGCGGCCGGTCCGCTGACGGCTCAGCCACGCCTCGAGCGGGCCCAGCACGGCCTCGTCGGCCAGGACCCCGGTCTCGACGTCGACGCCCTCGCCGCGCAGGAGGTCGGCGCCGCCCCCGGCCTGGGCGGTCGGGTCGGCGCAGGCCACGACGACCCGGGCGATCCCGGCGTCGCGCAGCGCCGTGGCGCAGGGACCGGTGCGGCCGGCGTGGCGGCAGGGCTCGAGGGTGACCACGGCCGTGCCGCCGCGGGCCCGGTCACCGGCGGCCTCCAGCGCGACGACCTCGGCGTGCGGCCCGCCGGGTGGACGGGTCCAGCCCTCCCCCACGACCTCACCCGCTGCGTCGAGGACGACGGCGCCGACGGGCGGGTTGGGGCTCGTCGTCCCGAGCGAGCGGGCGGACAGCCCGACGGCACGACGCATGGCGTCGACCTCGCTGCTGCTGGCCATCGGTCACCTCCGCCTCTCGGGCTGCCGCTCGGGCGCTCCGGGGGACGGGTGGCCGCGGGCACGGGTGCCCGTCACCGCCCGCGCGCTGCCTCTCCTCCGGACTCTCACCGTCGGTCCCGGAGTTTCACCGGGTCCACCGCCGACTGGCTGCCGGCGGGTCGCGGACTGTCACCGCCGGTTCGGAATTGCACCGACCCCGGAGCGCGCATGACTGTCAAGGACCAGTCTGCCATGCGCGCCGCCTGGCCTCAGGTGGGCGTCGCGCCCAGCACGGCGTCGGCCTGCGCCCGCAGGGCCTGCACCGCAGCAGCCGGGTCGTCCTTGCCGTAGACCGCGGAGCCGGCGACGAACACGTCGGCCCCGGCCTCGGCGCAGCGCTCGATCGTCTCGGCGCTCACGCCGCCGTCGACCTGCAGCCACACGTCGAGGTCACGGCCCCGGATCGCCTCGGCGCACCGGCGCAGCTTGGGCAGCACGACGTCGAGGAAGCTCTGCCCGCCAAAGCCGGGCTCCACGGTCATGACCAGCAGCATGTCGATCTCAGGAAGCAGGTCGAGGTAGGGCTCCACCGGCGTGGCCGGCTTGAGCCCGAGCCCGGCGCGGGCTCCGGCAGCGCGCAGGTCACGGGCCAGCCGGATCGGCGCGGCCGCGGCCTCGGCGTGGAAGGTCACGCTGCCGGCGCCCGCCTCCGCGTAGGCCGGCGCCCAGCGGTCGGGGTCCTCGATCATCAGGTGGCAGTCGACGGGCAGGGCCGAGCTCCGCAGGATCGCCTCGACGACGGGCAGGCCGAGGGTCAGGTTCGGGACGAAGTGGTTGTCCATTACGTCGACGTGGGCCCAGTCGGCGGCGCCGTCGATGCGGGCCAGGTCGTCGGCGAGCCGGGCGAAGTCGGCGGACAGGATGCTGGGGCTGATCTGGGCGAGCCTCACGGGCCGGTCCTCCGCAGCAGGGTCAGGAACATGGCGTCGGTGCCGTGCAGGTGCGGCCAGAGCTGCACGGACGGGCCCTCCCCCAGGTCGGGCACGCCGGGCAGCAGCGGCCGGGCGTCGAGCCGCTCGACCTCGGGGTGGCGTCGCAGCAGGTCGGTCACGGGCACGACGGTCTCGGCCAGGTGCGGGGAGCAGGTGACGTACGCCAGGACGCCGCCCGGGCGCAGCAGCTTCACGGCGCTGTCGAGCAGCTCGCCCTGCAGCCTGGTCAGCGACGGCAGGTCCGACGGCTGGCGCCGCCAGCGGGCCTCGGGGCGCCGGCGCAGCGCGCCGAGGCCGGAGCACGGGGCGTCGAGCAGGATGCGGTCGACGGTGCCGGGCGCGAGCGGTGGGGTGCGGGCGTCGGCGGTGACGATCCGCGTGACCCCGCTGCGGCGGACCAGCCGGGACCGGTGGTGCTGGGCCTCGACGGCCAGCAGCGAGGCGCCACGCTCGTCGGCCAGGACGTCGAGCAGCGCAGCCTTGCCCCCGGGGCCGGCGCACAGGTCGACCCACACCCGGTCCGGACCTTCGAGCGGCGCGTGGGCCAGGGCGATCGCCATCAGCTGGCTGCCCTCGTCCTGCACGCCGGCCAGCCCGTGCTTGACCGCGCCGAGCGCGCCCGGGTCGCCCTCGGACAGGCGCACGGCGTACGGCGACCACGGTCCGGCGGTGCCACCGCTGGCCTCGAGCAGCTCCTCGCGCTCCATCCGGCGGGCGACCAGGTGCACCTCGGGGCGGGCGTCGTCGGCGGCGAGCGCGGCGCCGGTCTGCCACAGGTCGCCGCCGAGGGAGTCGCGGAACGCGCTCGCGATCCAGCGGGGGTGGCTGTGCTCGAGCGCGAGCGCGCCGAGCCGGTCGTCGACGGGCGACAGCTCCGCGACCCAGGCGGCCAGGTCCTTGGCCGCGACCTTGCGCAGGACGGCGTTGACGAACGCGACGGGGCCGGCGCTGACCACGCGGCGGGCCAGGTCGACGGTCGCGGAGACCGCGGCGTGCGGGGGGATGCGGGTGCGCAACAGCTGGTGGGCACCCAGGCGAAGGACGTCCAGGACCGGCGGGTCGACCTTGGCGAGCGGTCGGTCGACGCAGGCCTGGATCACCGCGTCGTAGAGCCCCTGGCCGCGCAGCGCGCCGTAGGCCAGCTCGGTCGCCAGCGCCGCGTCGCGGCCGGAGATGCCGCGGTCGCGCAGGAGCCCGGGCAGGACGAGGTTGGCGTAGGCCTGGTCCTGACGGACGGCGAGCAGCACGTCGTAGGCCGCGCGGCGCGGCTTGTCGTCGGCCGGCGGGCGGTAGGGACGGGCGGCGCGGCGGTCGGGCTTCTTGCCGGCCGGGCCGCTCCTGGCGGGCGGGGTCTGCGTCATGCGAAGGCCTCTCCCGGTGCGAGCCGCAGGCCGCGCAGCCAGTCGGTGGCGGCCATGGCGGCCTTGCCCTCGGGGCGGACGCCGCTCAGGCGGATGGCGCTGGTCGCGGTGCCGACCAGGCCGTCGCGGAGCTCACCGGGCGCGAGCCGCTCCTCGGTCATGGTCACCGGGCCGAGCTTGACCCGCTTGCCGCGCAGGGTGGTCCAGGCCCCCGGTGCGGGGGTGCAGGCCCGCACGAGCCGGTCGACGCGCAGGGCGGGAGCGGTCCAGTCGACGCGGGCGTCCTCGACGGTGATCTTGGGGGCCAGGCTGACGCCGTCGGCGGGTTGCGGGGCGGGCTGGACGACGCCGTCCTCGATCGCGTCGAGGGTGGCGACGAGCAGACCGGCGCCCGCGACGGCGAGCCGCTCGAGCAGGTCGCCGCTGGTGTCCCTGGGGCGCACCTCCTCCGTCGTGACGCCGTAGACGGGGCCGGTGTCCAGGCCCTGCTCGAGCCGGAAGGTGGTCGCGCCGGTGACCTCGTCGCCCGCGAGCACGGCGTGCTGCACGGGAGCGGCGCCGCGCCAGGCCGGCAGCAGGGAGAAGTGCAGGTTGACCCAGCCGTGGACCGGGATCTCGAGGACGGCCGGGGGGACCAGCGCGCCGTAGGCCACGACCGGGCAGCAGTCGGGGGCGAGCGCGCGGACCCGGGCCTGAAAGTCCTCGTCGCGCGGGTGCACGGGGGTCAGCACCTCGAGCCCGGCGGCCTCGGCGCGCTCGCGGACAGGGCTCGGCCGCAGGGTGCGGCCGCGGCCGGCGGGGGCGTCAGGGCGGGTCAGGACGGCCACGACCTCGTGACGGCTGGTGAGCAGCGCCTCGAGGGACGGCAGAGCCGGCTCGGGGGTGCCCGCGAAGACCAGCCTCATGCGCGCGGCGTCAGCGCGCGCGCCCGAACAGCGGGTGCGGGCTGGCCTTGATGACGGGCGGCGGCTTGTTGGCCCACTCGGCGAGCCGGATCGCCTCCATGGCGACCTTCTTGGTCTCGGCGTCGAGGCGGTCGATGAACAGGATCCCGTCGAGGTGGTCGGTCTCGTGCTGCACGCAGCGGGCCAGCATGTCGCTGCCCTCGATCGTGACCGGGTCGCCGTAGACATTGACCCCGTGGGCGACGACGTTCTGCTTGCGCACGCAGTCGTAGGTCAGGTCCGGCAGGGACAGGCAGCCCTCCGGGCCGTCCTGCTCCTCGTCGTTCGGGAAGTGCAGCACCGGGTTGATCAGGTGTCCGAGGACGTCGTCGACGTCGAAGACGAACACCCTCAGCCCGACGCCGATCTGGGGCGCCGCGAGGCCGACCCCGGGCGCTTCGATCATGGTGTCGGCCAGGTCCTTGACGAGGGTGCGCAGCTCCTTGTCGAAGGTCGTGACCTCGACGGCGGGGGTGCGCAGGACAGGGTCGCCGAGCAGGCGGATGGGTCGGGTTGCCACCCCTCCATCGTAGGTGGCCGCTACGCCAGGGTCCGGGGGTCGAGCTCGACGCGCACCGGCTCGCCCTTGCGGGCGCTGCGGACCCCGCTTGCGCCCTTGAGCGCGGCGGCCAGCTCGCCGGCCCGCGCCCGGCTCACCCGCAGCAGCACCCGCTCGGCGTCGTCGCCGGCCGGGACGGGTCCGAGCAGGTCGGCGCGGACCTCCTCGGGCACGGCCTGGAGGAACTCCGCGACGGCCGCGGCCGGGCCCTGGACGCTGGCCAGGCGCACGGCCGGGGGGAACTGCAGCTCCTGGCGCTCGGCCAGCTCGCGTGCCGCGGCGCCGGCCGGGTCCCAGCGCACCAGCGCCTGCACCGGCACCAGGGCGCGGTCGGCGACCACGACGACCCGGCCGCCGGCGGAGGCGGGACGGGCCAGGGCCGCCGCGGCGAACCAGCGGCGCAGCGCCTCCTCCCCCGCCCGCAGGTCAGCGCGCCCGAGAGCCGCCCAGCCGTCCAGGAGCAGCACCGCGCCGTAGCCGCCGTCGGCCACCGGCTCGGCACCAGGGGTGCTGACGACGAGCGCCGGCTCAGCGGCGACCACGGCCAGCACCTCGTCGCGCCCCGAGGTGCGGACCGTGACGCCCGGGAACGCCCGGCCGAGCTCTTCGGCCGTACGGCCCGCGCCGATGACGGTCGCCCGCAGCTGCCGGCCCTCGCAGGCCGGGCAGCGCCAGTCACCGGCGAGCCGCCCGCAGGTGCGGCAGGCCGCCACCGCCGAGCCGGACGCGGCGGCCAGCGGGCCCGAGCACGCGGGGCAGCGAGCGGGGGTGCGGTCGCGCACGCAGGCCAGGCTCGGGACGTAGCCTCGGCGGGGCACCTGCACGAGCACCGGCGCTCCCGCGGCCAGCGCGCTGCGGGCGGCGTCGAAGGCCAGGGCCGGGAGCCGGGCGGCCTGAGCCTGCGGGTCACGTGCGAGCTGGTCCTGCGAGGTGCCCTCCACCGCGGGGGCGGTGGCCCGGACGGTCGCCCGGTCGGCCTCCAGCGACCTGGCCCAGCCGGTCTCGACCAGCAGCTGCGCCTCGGCGGTGCGGGCGTGCCCGCCGAGCAGCACCGCCGCGCCGGTCAGGTGGGCCCGCAGCGCCAGCACCTCGCGGACGTGGGGGTAGGGCGAGCGCGGTTCGGCGTGCAGGTCGTCACCGTCGTCCCAGACCGCGACCAGCCCGAGGTCGGTCACCGGCGCGAACGCGGTCGCCCGGGTGCCGACGGCGACCTTGACGCCGCCGCGGCGCACCGAGAGCCATCGGCGGTAGCGCTCGGCCGGTCCCAGGTCGGCCGACAGCGCGGCGTGCGGGACGCCGGCCGTGGTCAGGGCGGCGGCGACCCGGTCGAGGTCACGGGCGTCCGGCACGACCACGACGGCGCCCCGGCCGCCGGCGGCGCAGGCCTGCACCGCCAGGGCCAGCTCGGTCGGCCAGGTCGGGCCGGGCAGCGCCGACCAGACCGCCCGGGGGGCACGCCCCTCGACCAGCGCGGTGAGGAAGGCGGGTCCCGCGGGATAGCCGACCCAGCTGCCCGGCTCGGGCGGGCCGGGGTCCGCCGCGGGCTCGGGCGGGGGCTCGGCCTCCACCCGTGCGTGGCGCGGCGGCAGCGCGAGGCGGAGCACGTCGGGCAGCGACCCGGCGCACCGGTCGGCGATCGCGCGGGCCAGCACCGCGATCTCGGGGCTGAGCACCGGCTCGGCGCTGACGACGCCGTGCAGCGACGCCAGCGCGCCGGTGTGCTCGGTGGCGTCGGCCCGCTCGAGCACCCAGCCGTCGACCAGCCGCCCGGCGAACCGGACCCGGACCCGCACGCCCGGCTGGGCCGCCTCGGCCATCGCCCCCGGCACGGCGTAGTCGAAGGGCCGGTCGAGGTGGGCCAGCCCGGAGTCGACCGCCACCCGCGCCACCGGCAGGTGCACCTCGTCCGTCACGGCGCCGAGGTTAGGCGCCACCCCTGACGTCCGACCGCGGTCGAGCGAGCGGGTCAGACGCCGGCGGCCTTCTTCAGCAGCTCGGCGCGGTCGGTGGCCTCCCAGGTGAAGTCCGCGCCCGTACGCCCGAAGTGGCCGTACGCCGAGGTCTGGGCGTAGATCGGGCGCAGCAGGTCGAGGTCACGGATGATCGCGGCCGGGCGGAGGTCGAAGACCTCGGTGATCGCGGCCTGCAGCTTCTCGTCGTCGACCACGCCGGTGCCGAAGGTGTCGACGAACAGACCGACGGGCTCGGCCTTCCCGATCGCGTAGGCGACCTGGACCTCGCACGTGGTGGCCAGCCCTGCCGCCACGACGGTCTTGGCGACCCAGCGCATGGCGTACGCCGCGGAGCGGTCGACCTTGGACGGGTCCTTGCCGGAGAACGCTCCGCCGCCGTGCCGGGCGTAACCGCCGTAGGTGTCGACGATGATCTTCCGCCCGGTGAGGCCGGCGTCGCCCATCGGCCCGCCGATGACGAACTTGCCGGTCGGGTTGACCAGCAGCCGGTAGCCCTCGGTCTCGAGCCCGAGGCCCTCGAGCTCAGGGGCGACGACGTGCTCGGCGATGTCCGGGGTCAGCAGGCTGGCGATGTCGATGTCCTCGGCGTGCTGCGAGGAGACGACGACGGTGTCCAGGCGGGCCGGCTTGCCGTCGACGTACTCGATGGTGACCTGGGTCTTGCCGTCCGGGCGCAGGTAGGGCACGAGGCCGTCCTTGCGCACCTGGGTGAGGCGCTTGGACAGCCGGTGGGCCAGCGCGATCGGCAGCGGCATCAGCTCGGGCGTCTGGTCGCAGGCGAACCCGAACATCAGGCCCTGGTCGCCGGCGCCCTGCCGCTCGAGCTCGTCGGTCTCGCCCTCGACCCGGGCCTCGTAGGCCTCGTCGACGCCCTGGGCGATGTCGGCGCTCTGCGAGCCGATGGACACCGACACGCCACAGCTGGCGCCGTCGAAGCCCTTCTTGCTGCTGTCGTAGCCGATCTCCAGGATCGTCCGGCGCACGATGTCGGCGATGTCGGCGTAGGCCGAGGTCGTGACCTCACCGGCGATGTGGACCTGACCGGTCGTGATCATCGTTTCGACGGCGACGCGGCTGCGCGGGTCCTGCGCCAGGAGCGCGTCCAGGATCGAGTCGCTGATCGCATCGGCGATCTTGTCGGGGTGGCCCTCGGTGACCGACTCGGACGTGAACAGGCGACGGGACACAGGACTCCTCGGGCGGTGCTCGGACGGGATCTGCGACCTTACCGGCTGGCCGCTGCTGGCACCTCGTGCCCGGCGGCCGGCGGGGCAGCAGTGGCCAGCCGGGCCGCGACGAGGTCCCACACGACGTGCGCGAGCGCGTCCTTGCTCCCGAGCCCGATCTCGTGGACCGACCCGTCGCGGGACAGCACGGTCGCGGCGTTCTGGTCGCCCTCGAAGCCGGTCGGGTGACCGGGCTCGCCGACCTCGTTGACGACCAGCAGGTCGCAGCCCTTGCGAGCCAGCTTGGCGCGTCCGTGGGCCAGCGCGTCGCCCTCGGCGTCACCGGTCTCGGCCGCGAAGCCCACCAGGACGGGAGCGGGCCCCTCACGGCGTACGACGAGCTCCGCGAGCACGTCGGGGTTCTGCACCAGCTCGACGGTCAGCGTCTCGGTCTTCTTGCGCTTGGTGGCCAGCCGCTCGGCGGGCCGGTAGTCGGCGACGGCCGCCGCCATGACGACGACGTCGGCGGCGTCGGTCTCGGCCAGCACGGCGTCGCGGAGCTCCAGCGCGGTGGTCACGCGCCGTACGGTCACCCCGGCCGGGTCGGGCAGGGCGGCCGCGCTGACCAGGACGACCTCGGCGCCGCGGGCGGCGGCCGCGCGGGCCAGCGCGTAGCCCTGCTTGCCGGAGGACCGGTTGCCCAGGAAGCGCACCGGGTCCAGGTGCTCGCGGGTGCCGCCGGCCGAGACGACGACACGGCGACCGGCGAGGTCCTGGGGGGCGCGGTCCTGGGTGGCGCGGTCCAGCAGGTCGCGGCACAGCGCGGCGAGCTCGACCGGGTCGGGCAGCCGGCCCTTGCCGGAGTCGTCGCCGGTGAGCCGGCCGACGGCGGGCTCCACGACAACGACACCGCGCTCGCGCAGCAGCGCGACGTTGGCGCGGGTGGCGGCGTGCTCCCACATCTCGGTGTGCATCGCCGGGGCCAGGACGACGGGGCAACGGGCGGTGAGCAGCACGTTGGTGAGCAGGTCGTCGGCCAGCCCGTGGGCGGCGCGGGCCATCAGGTCGGCGGTGGCCGGGGCGACGACGACGAGGTCGGCCGACTGCCCGATCCGGACGTGGGGCACCTGGTGCACCTGTGACCACACGTCGTCGGCGACCGGCTTGCCGGACAGGGCCGCCCAGGTAGGCGCGCCCACGAACTCCAGCGCGGCCCTGGTCGGGACGACCGTGACGTCGTGCCCGGTCTCGGTCAGCTGGCGCAGCAGCTCCACGGCCTTGTAGGCGGCGATGCCGCCGGCGACCCCGAGGACGACCTTGGCCATGATGGCGACTCCCCCGTCCGCGGTGGCGGACTAGACGGGGTCGGCCACCTGCTCGTGCGTGAGCAGCCCGCCGTTGATCTCGCGCAGGGCGATCGACAGGGGCTTCTCCTGGACGCCGGTCTCGACCAGCGGGCCGACGTACTCCAGCAGGCCCTCGCCGAGCTGGGAGTAGTAGGCGTTGATCTGGCGGGCGCGCTTGGCGGCGTAGATGACCAGGCTGTACTTGGAGTCGGTCGCGGCGAGCAGCTCGTCGATCGGGGGGTTGGTGATGCCGATCGGGTTGGCGACAGTGCCGGACAAAGGGACTCCCTGGCTAGACAGACTGCTAAGCGATGCTCATCGAGGCTACCAGCCGGTCGGCCGCCGACTCGAGGTCCTCGTTGACCACGACCACGTCGAACTCGTCCTCGGACGCCATCTCGATGCGCGCCAGGTCCAGCCGGCGGCGCACCCGCTCGGGGTCCTCGGTCCCCCGGCCGGTCAGCCGCCGGGCCAGCTCGTCGAAGGTCGGCGGCGCCAGGAACACCAGCTGGGCGTCCGGCATCCGTGCGCGGACCTGCCGCGCCCCCTGCAGGTCGATCTCCAGCAGCGCCGGCACCCCGGCCACGAGCTTGCGCTCGACGGGGGCGCGCGGGGTGCCGTAGGAGTTCCCGGCGTACGACGCGTGCTCGAGCAGCTCGCCGGCACCGACCATCCGGTCGAACTCGACCTGGTCGACGAAGTGGTACTCCACGCCGTCGGTCTCCCCGGGCCTCGGTGCGCGGGTGGTGACGCTGACCGAGAGCCAGACGCGCGGGTGGCGGCGCCGGACGACCGCGATGACGCTGCCCTTGCCGACACCCGACGGACCCGACAGCACGGTGAGCCGGCCGCTGGGCGGTCCCGAGCCGTTCCGGTCCCGGCTCAAGAGCTCGCGAACTCCCGGACGAGAGCCTCTCGCTGCTTGCTGCCGAGGCCACGCACCCGCCGCGACGGCGAGATCTCCAGCCGCTCCATGATCCGCTGGGCCCGGACCTTGCCGACGCCCGGCATCGCCTCGAGGACTGCGACGACCTTCATCTTTCCCACGACCTCGTCGACGTCGCCGTCGGCGAGCACATCCGCGAAGGTGGCGCCGTTGGACTTCAGGCGGACCTTGAGGGCGGCCCGCGCCTTGCGCGCGGCCGCGGCCTTCTCCAGCGCCGCAGCGCGCTGCTCGGGAGTCAGGGGCGGCAGCGCCACGCGGGTCACCTCAGGGATCGGGTCGGCAGGGAACGGACACACCGACCCGGGAAACCTAGTGGGGCGGGAGCCCTGGGAGCAACGCCACCCGGCGCGCACAAGGCCCGAGATGTCCCCTTGGGGCGTGACCCGGCCACCCCCCTCGCGCCGATCTTCCCCTCGTACGGCCCCCAGCGGCGTGTCGCGAGCATCAACAGGAAGATCACCGCGGGAGCCACCCACCGGCCACCCCCCTCGCGCCGATCTTCCCCTCGTACGGCCCCCAGCGGCGTGTCGCGAGCTTCAACGGGAAGATCACCGATCGGGGCGCCCTCGCTCAGGGCCTGAGGCCGGCGGCGATCTTGGCGGCGGCGGCGCCGGGGTCGGCGGCCCCCGTGATGGGGCGGCCGATCACCAGCAGGTCGGCCCCGTCGGCCAGGGCCTGCTGGGGGGTGGCGACGCGGACCTGGTCCTGCACGGCCGCGCCGGCGGGTCGTACGCCCGGGGTGATCAGCACGATGCCGGGGCCGATCTCGGCGCGGACGGCGGCGACCTCGTGCGGCGAGCAGACCAGCGCGCCCGCGCCGGCACCCACGGCCAGGGCTGCGAGGCGGCGGACGGCGTCCAGCGGCGGTCCGGCCAGGCCCACGCCCTGCAGGGTCGCGTCGTCCATGCTCGTCAGGACGGTGACGGCGGCGATCGTGAGCCCGTCGGCGGCCTCGACCGCGGCGCGCACCATGTCGGACCCGCCGGTGGCGTGCACGGTCAGGTAGCGCGGCTTGAGCCGGGCGACCGAGCGGACGGCGCCGGCGACGGTGTTGGGGATGTCGTGGAGCTTGAGGTCGAGGAACAGGTCGGTGCCGGAGGCTCCTCGTACGCTCTGGACGATCGACGGGCCGACCCGGCAGAACAGCTCCAGCCCGACCTTGACGACCGCCACGTGGGGGGTGACGGCCTGCGCCCAGCGGGCGGCGGTCTCGGCGTCGGGGGCGTCGAGCGCAACGGCGATCGGGGCCTTCACGCCGACTCCAGCTCGTCGCCGACGGGGTCGGGTCCTGTCGGCACGGCGGGCTCCGGGGGTCGGTGGGCCAGGCCGACGGCGTCGGCCAGGGAGAGCCCGCGGGCGGCGAGCTCGCGGGTCAGCTCGGCGAGCACCCGCACGGGGGCGCTGGGGTCGCCGAAGACGGTGGTGCCGACGCTGACCGCGCTGGCGCCGGCGAGGATGAACTCGAGCGCGTCCAGGCCGGTGCGGATCCCGCCCATCCCGAGGATCGGGACGTCGGGCAGCGCCTGGTGGACCTGCCACACGCAGCGGACCGCGACCGGGCGGATCGCCGGGCCGGACAGCCCGCCCGTGATCCCGGCCAGCGCGGGGCGCATCGTCGTGGTGTCGATGACCATCCCGAGCAGGGTGTTGATGACCGACAGGCCGTCGGCCCCGGCGTTGACGCAGGCCCGGGCGATCGTGGCGATGTCGGTGACGTCCGGTGAGAGCTTGGCGAAGACCGGTACGCCGTCGGAGGTGTTCTTGCGGACGGCGTTGACCACCCCCGAGGCGGCGTGCGGGTCGCAGGCGAACACCTGGCCGCGGTCCTCGACGTTGGGGCAGGAGATGTTCACCTCGACCATCGCGACACCTGGGTGGCCGCGCAGCTTGCCGGCCAGACGGGCGTAGTCCTCGACGCTGCCCGCGGCGATCGAGACGACCGCGCGGGCGCCGCGGGCCGCGAGCCAGGCGAGGTCCTTGTCGAGGAAGGCGTCGATGCCCGGACCCTGCAGGCCGATCGAGTTGAGCATCCCGCTGGGCGTCTCGGCCATCCGCGGGGTGGCGCGGCCGGACCGGGCGTCGAGCATGATCGACTTGGTGACGACGCCACCGATCGAGGTGATGTCGAAGAACTGGTCGAGCTCCTGGCCGGCCGCCGCGCAGCCGGAGGCGGTGAACACCGGGTTCGGGAACCGCACCCCGGCCAGCACTGTCGACATGTCGGTAGAGCTGCTCATCGCGGCGCCCCCACCGCGTCCGCCGGCACGGTGCCGACGTCGTCCCAGCGGACCCGGTCGGCCAGGAACACCGGCCCCTCGACGCAGGAGCGCACCATCCGGGTCAGCCCGTCGGCGCCGATCACCGGCAGGACGCAGGTCATGCAGACCCCGATCCCGCAGGCCATCGACTCCTCGACCGCGACCTGGCAGGGGATCCCCCGCTCGGCGCACTGGTCAGCCACGGCCCGGAGCATCGCCATCGGCCCGCAGGCGTAGACGACGTCGGTCTGGGCCCTGTCCAGCACGCCCGGCAGGACGTCGCTGACCCGGCCGCGGACGCCGGTGGACCCGTCGTCGGTCGTGACGGCGATCGTGTCGGAGATGCGCTTGGCCTCGAGCTGGCCGAACAGCCGGTCGGCGCTGCCGGCCCCGAGCACCACGTCGACCCGGCAGCCCCGCTCGCGCAGGGAGGTCGCGAGCGGCAGCAGCGGCGCGCTGCCGTAGCCGCCGCCGACCAGCGTCGCGTTGACCGCGCTGGTGGGCAGGCGGAACGGCTTGCCCAGCGGGCCGACGACGTCGAGCTTGTCCTGCGGCCGGCGCTGGGCGAGCCACGCGGTGCCCTTGCCGTGGACGGCGAACACGAACTCGACCGTCCCGCCGTAGACACCGCGGTCCTTGACGTCGTAGATCGCAAAGGCCCGGCGCAGCAGCATCGAGGACTCCGGTCCCCCGACCTGCACGGCCAGGAAGTGCCCCGGCCGGGTCAGCTCCGGGATGCCCGGGGCGATCACGGTCATCGACTGGTAGGCCCCGACCTTGCGGATCGACAGCACCTCCCCCTGCACCTGCAGCGGCATCAGCCCTCACCCGCCGCGGTGGTCGAGGCCAGCAGCCCCGCGTGGTGCTCCTGCAGCGAGCGCACGCCGATGTCACCTCGTACGAGCGCCTCGATGCCCTGCACGCAGGCCGCGGCGCCCTGGATGGTGGTGATGCACGGGATGCCGCGGGCCACCGCCGCCGCCCGGATCTCGTAGCCGTCCTTGCGGGCGCCGACCCCGAACGGCGTGTTGATGATCAGGGCGATCTCGTCGGCCAGGATCCGCGGCACGACGTCGTCACCGAGGCCGGCCGAGTGCTTGCCGACCACGCTCGCCAGGACGCCGTTGCGCTGCAGCACCTCGGCGGTGCCCCGGGTTGCGAGGACCTCGAAGCCGAGGTCGGCCAGCCGCTTCACGGGGAAGATCATGGCGCGCTTGTCGCGGTTCGCCACGCTCACGAAGACCTTCCCCTTGGTGGGCAGCTCGCCGTAGGCCGCGGCCTGGCTCTTGGCGTACGCCGTGCCGAACACCGCGTCGATGCCCATCACCTCACCGGTCGACTTCATCTCCGGCCCGAGGATGGAGTCCACGCCCTCGCCGGCCGGGGTGCGGAAGCGGCCGAACGGCAGCACCGCCTCCTTGACCGAGATCGGGCAGTCCAGCGGCAGCGTGCCGCCGTCGCCGGTGCGCGGCAGCAGGCCCTCGCCGCGCAGCTCGGCGATCGTCGCGCCGAGCATGATCCGCGCGGCCGCCTTGGCGACCGGCACCGCGGTGGCCTTGCTGACGAACGGGACCGTACGACTGGCCCGCGGGTTGGCCTCCAGGACGTAGAGCACGTCGTCCTTGAGGGCGTACTGCACGTTGAGCAGCCCGCGGACCCCGACGCCGGCGGCGATCCCGCGGGTGGAGGTGCGGATCCGCTCGATGTCGGTGCGGCCCAGGGTCACCGGCGGCAGCGCGCAGGCCGAGTCACCGGAGTGGATGCCGGCCTCCTCGATGTGCTCCATGACGCCGGCGAGGTAGAGGTCGGTGCCGTCGAACAGCGCGTCGACGTCGATCTCGATCGCGTCCTCGAGGAACCGGTCGACCAGCACCGGGGCGTCGGGGCCGATGTGCGTCGAGCGGGCGACGTAGTCCACGAGCATGTCGTCGCTGTAGACGATCTCCATGCCCCGACCGCCCAGGACGTACGACGGGCGCACGAGCACCGGGTAGCCGATCG
>Ga0335397_10000938_pt1 | contig 39475 bp, 29 predicted proteins | sample MAT04_FD_205740 | JGI IMG/M metagenome (GOLD analysis project Ga0335397, IMG submission 205740) | Freshwater microbial communities from Lake Fryxell liftoff mats and glacier meltwater in Antarctica - MAT-04 (spades assembly) (version 2) ... | reverse complement strand
TTCGTTCGGATCGGAGAGAGTCTGTCCGCACCATCCAGGACGCACGCGATGTGGCAAGCACCTCTCAGGGGCTACCGGCGGCTAGCGCCATGCCGCTCAGGTCCAGAGGATGTCTGCTCCTTTACCGCGCTTCGCCCCGCGTCATCGAACGCTTTCGCTCCTTCATGAGCGGGCCGCAACCAAGGCGACTTCCGTCGGTCCACACCTTGGAACCGAGGTCGATGGTCGCGCAGAGTCCGCTTTGGCTTCTCGCCAGCGTTATTCGAGCAAATTCTGCTGGCGACTTCCAGTCTTGGTTTAACGGGAACATCATTTGCAGAAAGGGACCGCACGCGAATACGCGAATTCCAAATCAATCAGGTTCTTGGAGTATGTATCATGTTACGTCCCCTCTTTTCAGCCGCCATCTTTGCGGCGACGGTTGGCGCCGCTTCGAGTCTTCTCGCGCAGGGCGCTGCGCCGCCCCCTCCGCGCAATGCTGCCCCCCCCGCGCTCGGCACATCTCCGCTCAAGCCCAACTCGATCGATACGAATAAGCCGGTCGCGGCTCCCAATAAAATCGTCAAGCCGATCCCGCTCTCCTTGGACGCTCAGCGGAATGCGCTGGCGAACATCGATAAGCAGATGATCGAACAGACCGCGGCCTTGAACGAAAAGGTCAAATCGGTACTGCCCGACGAACTGTCGATCCTGGCCAAGACCGATGGCTGGAAGCAGGAAGATCAACAGGCCCTGGTCGTGGCACTGCGGGCGGGTGATCCGACCGCGGTCTACGAAGCGTGGGCCAAGGGGAACTCGAAAGATACCGCCGGCGGTGAGATTGCCGCGCGGCAGACCGACGTGAAGCGGCAAATGTCGCGGCTGATGCAGGATGTCGAGAAGAACAAGGCCGCCGTGCGTCAGGTCCTTTCGGATCTGGATGCCGCGCTGGGCAAACTGGCTGGCTCCTCGCCCGCGATTGCGGACCTGTCGGCCCCGGTCAAACTGCTGCGTACTTCGGCCGACGCCCGCTATCTGATCGAGACCGTGGCTCCTCAAAAGGGAGCGATCGCCAAGCTGCCCACCGGCAACATCTCGCTGATTCTGGACCCGTCGCTCCCCGTGGGGACTGCGATCGTTCTGAACACGCAGGCCATGCTGATCGGTCACGAAGGGGCCGGTCCCCTGACGATCACCTCGGGCAATGCCGCTAAGGCGCTAGGGCTGCCGATCGTCACCAGCGATCCGATTGCGGATCTGCAAGGTGAAGAGACGGTGGAAGGGACGCTGCTGATGAACCCCAGCACCTCGCAGGCCACCATCAACTACAACATTAACGGCACGCACTACGTGATGGAGCCGGGAATGAAGCAGCGGCTGGCGGCCGATCAGAAATGGGTGATCGAGTACGATCGTGGCCAGAACTTTGGGGCCGCCGCTTACACCTTGGCGCCGGGAACCTTCTGGTTCACCCCGACCGATCAGGGCTGGCAGCTCTATAAGCATCGCTTTGATATCGTCCTGGACAACTCGCAGAGCAACCAGGAGTTCAACTTCATCTTCCAGGGTCAGAACGTCAGCGTGCCGGCCGGCGCCGCCCGCAGCATCACGTCGACTTTCCCGATCGTGATCAAATACGACCGTGGCAACGGCAGCGAGTTTGTGACCAAGGCCATGCCCTTCAGCGGCAACGTCCAGGTGGGCGTGAACGCGGGGGACAACTTGTGGGACATTTTCCCCACGGTCGACAACAAGCGCGAAGTGGCCAATGTGAAGCCGCTGGATACGCAGGAGAGCAAGAAGCGGTAACTTCATCGCCCGCTGCTTTAACGAGTTGATCGAAAACAGTCCCTTCGCGCTGCTGGGCGCGAAGGGATTGTTTTGTTTTCCGTGATGGAAATTGAACTCGCGCCCCGCTATCGTGGTCCGCTCACCCACGAATTCCTCTCCCTTGGCGGCTTGCGCTGTGACCACGCCCGAATCAGCTCTCGACTACGACCACAAGCAGCACGGCAGGATGCACTACCTGCTCTATGGCGTGGCCGTGATGATGGCGATCGTGGGGGCGGCCATGCGAAGTCAGCCCGACATGATGCGGCTGGCCTTGGTGATCGCGGCGACGTTGGTGGTAGTGAATGTGACGTTCCACTGGCTGCGAGTTGTTGGCGAAGCCAACCGGCTCGTGGTCCGATTCGGCCCCTTGCCCCTGATGCGTCGCAACATCCCCTACGCTGACATTCTCGAGGTACAGCCCGCCCGCAGTCGCGTACTCGATGGCTGGGGCATTCATTGGGGGCCCGGCGGGTGGATCTGGAACATCTGGGGATTCGACTGTGTTGCGCTCACGATGACCCGCGGGCGGAAGCTCCGCATCGGCACCGACGAGCCCGAGAAGCTGGCCGAGTTCCTGCGAAGCAAGATCGCCCGCGGTCCGGACGTACCCGCATAACCCAGGGAGGTCCGCTGGACTTACCGGTTGATCCCGCCCCGTGGCTCTCTTATCATCGCGTGCGACGCGCCCAGCGGCGCGGCTTCTGATTCGCCCCCTCTGGTCAAGAACTCCTCATGAGCGATCTGGATATCAACGTCGAGATGTGCCGGGCCCGACAGCAGCGTCTTCTGAAGGAGATGCAACGGCTGGGGGTCGATCTGGCCATCGTCACTCGCACCGAGCATGTGCAGTACCTGGCCGGCCCGCGATTTGGCTGGGTCTTTGAACCGGCTGCGGCGCTGCGGGCCGACGGGCATCTGACGCTGGTCTATCCGGGCAAGACTCCGCCCGCCGTGGCGGCCGCCGACGAGATGATCGGCTACGACGCCCAGCTTCACTCGACGCTACGGAATGATCAGCGACAGGCCTCGACCGAGGTTCTCTACAAGGTCCTGGGCACGAAACCGAAGCGCGTCGGGGTCGAGTTTTCGTGCTGCGGGCCACATGTGTCGTATCACCTGAGCGACCTGGTCGACATCGACCCCTCGCTGTTCCGACTGCGCCGCAAAAAGGACCCGGACGAGCTGGCCCGCATCCGCAAGGCGATTGCCGCCACGGGCAAGATGTACGAGAAAGCCCGCGAGATCATCGAGCCGGGGATCAGCGAGCTGGAGGTCTTCAACCAACTTCAATCCGTCGCTGTGCAGGAATTCGGCGAAATGATGACCGGCACCGGCAACGACTACGCCTGCGGAGTGCCGGGGGGACCGCCCCGCGATCGCCCCGCCCAAGACGGCGAGTTGTACATTCTGGACCTCGGTCCGGCCTTCCGCGGCTATTTCGCCGACAACTGTCGGGCCATCGCGGTGAACGACAAGCCGACCGACCTTCAACTGGCCACGTGGGAGCATATCGCGCAGGTCTTTCCGCTGGTCGAGAGCACCGTCCGGCCCGGCAAGAGCTGCCGGCAGCTTTTCGACGAAGTGCAGATATTGATGGACCAGCACCAGCCGGGCGGGTTCAGTCATCACCTGGGGCACGGCATCGGCCTGTTCCCGCACGAGACCCCGCACTTGAATCCCAATTGGGATGACATCTTTGAAGTGGGGGACGTCTTTACCTGCGAGCCCGGCCTGTATAGCGATGAGCTGCGGGGGGGCATCCGGTTGGAGAACGATTATCTGGTGACCGAGACCGGGGTGGAGTTGCTGTCGGACTTCCCGCTGCATCTGTAAGGGGCGGCTTGGGGAGTTGCGGTGCGGCCGCGTGGAATGAAGAGGCTATGGGGATTTGAGATTTGAGATTTGAGATTTGAGATTTGAGATTTGAGATTTGAGATCTGAGATCTGAGATTTGAGATCTGAGATGCGGGGGGACGGGGGGATTTTGAACAGGAGGAAAGGGAGGTAACAGAGAAAGACGAAATGCGGTCAACGCGATCGTCGCGGTTTTGATGGGATCATGGCTGCCGTTCTTCTCTCTACTTTTATTCGCCTTCTTTCTCTTTCTCTGTTACCTCCCTTTCCTCCTGTTCAAAATCCCCCGTCCCCCCGCATCTCAGATCTCAGATCTCAAATTTCAGATCCCTCAATCCCTCTCCATGCGTGCGCTGACCCGGCCTGCCTCACGTTGCCGTTTGCTGCCTCGGCGGAATCCGGCCCATGGGACCGCAAATCGTTTTCCTGCCAAAGATTTCGGACCACTCAGAAAATCCGCGATTCGCTCCTGAATTCCCGGTAGGTTGAGTTCACGCCCGGACAATTGATGGGTGAAGGGGCTCGATCGGTGGGAGTGGTCGGAATGAGCGAATCTGTCGCAGCCTTGCAGAGCGAAGCCCGATACGAGGCTTTTCTGTCGCTGTTTGCGCGCGATCGCGAACGGATCTTCGGCTACATCTATTCGCTGCTGCCGAACCATGCCGACGCCGAGGACGCCTTTCAAAGGTCCAGCCTGCTGTTGTGGCGCGAGTTCGATAAGTTCGATCCCCAGCGGAGCTTTCTGGCCTGGGCCTGCGGGGTCTCGGCCAACGAAGTGCGAAACACCTTGCGAACCCAACGCCGTGACCGCCTGCGATTCGACGACGAACTGGTCGGTCAACTGGCGCTGGACCGGATTCAGCAATTGGAACAGCACAACGAGCGGTTCGATGCTTTGCAAGTTTGCCTGGCGGGGCTCAAGCCGGCTGATCACGAACTGGTTCGGGCCGCCTATGCCGGCGGCAACACGCTGGGAGAATATGCCAAGGCGACCGGCCGGGCGCTCCAGTCGCTGTACAACCGCATGACGCAGTTGCGTCGGATACTTTTTGAGTGCGTCGAGCGCAAGCGTGCGGCCGGCGGGAGGTTCGCATGAACGAAGCCACGCCTGACCGCGAACTGCTGGAATGGCTCGATGCACTGTGCACCGAGACCATCACGCCTGAGCAGCAGCAGAAATTGACCGAGCGATTAAAAGCCGACCCGCAGGCCCGGCAGGTCTATCTGAGCTACGTCGATGTGCATCTGGGGCTGCGGCGACTCGCGGTGTCGACCCCGGCGCACGCGGCGACGGAAGTAGCGCCCCTCGCCGCGCCTGCGGCGCAGCCGATCACGGCGCCCAACCGTCCGATGCGTGCGGCCGTGCTGGGCTTGCTCGCCCTTGCGGCTTCGTTGTGCTTCTATTTGCTCGCAACTCGAAATGATCCGGGGGATGTCTCGGACACGCCGCCCGTGAGACCGACCGTTTATCTGGCCAGCATGGCCGGGGCCCGCTTCTTCGGCGAGATCGCCCCGCCGATCGCCAGCCCGCTCGCGATGCGGCGCGACTATGTGCTGCTGAGCGGCATGGCCGAGATTCGCTTTCCGACCGGGGCCTCGGCCATCGTCGAAGGGCCAGCCGTGTTTCGGATCCTCTCCGATAGCAGCATGGGCTTGGATGTCGGGCAGTGCTCGGTTCACGCTCCGCCGGGAGCCGAAGGCTTTCGCGTCGAAACCCAGCAGGCCAACGTCGTCGACCGGGGGACGCGGTTCTCCATCAAGGTCAGCGAGACGAGCGAGACCGAAGTCCACGTGATCGAAGGGGCGGCCGATCTGTACCGCAACACGCCAGGGGCGACGCCGGCGAAGGAGCCTGCCGAAGCGTTGGCCCGGCTGAACAGCCAGGAAGCTCGCGGACTGGCCGACGACTCGCGGACGATCCGCGAGTTGGATTTCTCGGCGGCAGGCTATCGCGGGGGGCTGCCCGATCGGGTGATCTCGTACGAAGCGACCGAGCACCCGGCTGGCGGTGTTGAAAACCTGATGAGCGTCACGGTGCAGCGCGATGGCAAGCCGCTCACGTACCATGCTCCCTCGTTGATCGGCGTCGATCCGACCTATTTTCGCGGCGGCGACCAGACCGACCGCAACGGACATCTGACGGCCGGCGGAGAACTGCCGGCTCGGCGGACAGATGTGCTGCGCGACAACTCGCTGGTCACCGGGCTGATCAACCCGGGAGGCAGCCCGCAGCCGCTGACGAGTGATCCCGTGATGAACGTGCCGGAAGACCCGCAGCATCGCAACGCGCCCGGACTGGCGATTCGTTTTGCGAGGCCGGTCATCAACGGCCCCGGTCCCGATGTGGTGCTGTTCGAGATGCAGACGGTGACGAATCCGGCCGACGGCGACGCGTTTCATGTCAGCCCGCTGGTGTTTGCCGAGGGATTGAAGTCGTACACGGTCCGCGGCTTTGACATCGCCATGACCTCGAGCGAGGCCAAGAAACTGGCCAGCTTCCGGCTGTACCGTTTCAATGCTCCGATTGGCTCGCTCGAAGAACTCCAGCAGGCCGAGTGCCAGCCCACCCCGTTGCGGCGGAACTTCCGCATGCTGGCCACGGGCATCGATCTGTCGCGGTTGGGTTATCCGGCCGGTGCCGCGGTGGAAGGACTATTTCTACAGGATGCAGCGGATGACGATCACAAGTTCGACCCGGTCTATATCGGTGGGTTGCCGAGATAGAGCGGGGAGCGGATTGATTTGAAATTTGAGATTTGAGATTTGAAATGAAGCGAAATGAAATGAATACAGAGTTACTCGCTCACGGATTGAAGGGATCAAAGAGTTTGAACGAAAGTCTTCCTCTTTTTCTTCTCCGCGTCTCCGCGCCTCCGCGTGAAAATTCTTCTTCCTCGTTTCTCGAAGGAAAGGGATCTCACGCGGAGGCGCGGAGACGCGGAGAAGAAGAAGAAGAGAGCTGTCCGGCCGATTCAAGACACTTCAGAGTTGCAGGAAAGACGAAGAGAAGTACCATGACGCGAGCTGACGATCGATCCGTGCCCTGCTCATTCCTCTTTGAGTCTCTGCGTCGTTGCGTGAGGCGATTTCGCGCGGCCGTTTGTTTGGGGTTCGCGCTCGCTGTACTCGTTCCTTGTGATCTCGCCCGTGCGGCGCCGCCGGTCGCACGCTGGGAGTTCAGCTCCGAGGAAACCTCGAAACTTACGCCGCATGGCGGGGTGCATCGCGATGTTCCCGGCCCTCGCCCGCCGGAGTTTCCGGACTTCGAGCAGGGCAATACCGCGGTGAAGCTCGATGGCAGCGGGGCGTACTTCTCGTTCGCGGATAGCGGCCCCAAGAGCCCGCTCGACTTTACCACCGGCGATGCGATCACGATCGAGGCCTGGGTGAAGTGCGACGATCTGCGGGCGGGCGAGAACCGCTACATCATCGGCAAAGGCCGCACCCGCTCGGCCGGCTTTGCTGTCGATAACCAGAACTGGGCCCTGCGGCTCCGCGAAGTGAAGGGCAAGGCCTGCGCCAGTTTTCTGTTCGCCACACCGATTGCCGCCGGGGCCAAGACCGACGCCCATTGGCATCGCTGGACCACGCGCGAGGGGTTCCTTCCCAACAGCGGCTGGCATCATCTGGCGGTCGCTTATCGCTTTGGCGAGCCCGAAACCGTGCGCGGCTGGATCGACGGGGTTCCTTTGCCCGGCGACTGGGACATGGGCGGAGCGACCCGCGAGCCGCCGGTGGTGGACGACGACGAAATCTGGATCGGCTCTTCGAACGGTGGCCAGGCCGCGAACAGTTTCCGCGGTTATCTGGACGCCATCGCGGTCCATCGGGAAGTGCTGACCGACGAGGTGATGAAGACCCGCTACGTGCGGACCGGAGCGGTCGGAGCGACCAAAAAGGCCCCGCCGGCCGTCGAGGCGATGCCCAAGCTGGCGACTTCGCCCGGCATGGTGCTGGCCACGTTCAGCGAAGGGCTCCCCGCGCACGATCGCTGGCTGAACGAAGGGGAATCTTGGCCGGCAGAGACCGCACGCTTTGAGGCCGAGGCCTTCCTGCTCAATCGCCTGCCGCTGCGCTACGAGAGCTGGGGCATCCGCGATAGCTGGAAAGCTCCCGTGCTGGTCCGCATGGCCGCCGAGGTGCAGTTGCCGGCCGCCAAGCAGCGGTTCTTGCTGCGGGCTCGCGGACTGAGCCGCTTGTGGGTGAACGGGGTGGTGATCGCCCGCACCAAGTCGCTGTCAGGCTCGCCCAGCGGCGAGGAGCCGATGACGCCGGTGGCCAAAGCTCCCGCGCCCGGACTGCGGATCGCAGAACATCGCCAACAGGAAGTCTTCGGCGAGGCGACGATTCCGGCCGATGGCAAGTGCGTCGTGGTGCTGGAAACGATCGTGGGGGGCAAAGCTTTTCGCGCCGATCCTGGCGAGCTGTGTGTGGCGGTGCAGGCCTCAGAGGGCTCGTTCCGCTTGCTCGCGGCCGCCGGCGCCAGTCATCCCGAGATTCTCCTGACCGATGCCGACGTCGCTGCGGCGCTCGCGCGGCAGGAAGCGGCTCTTGCACTGCAAGACGATCAGACGCGACGCGCGGCAGCCAGCAGCCAGGATGCGTTTTGGAGCAAGCGGCACGCGGCAGGCCGCGACTGGGTAAAGGCGCATCCCGTGCCGACACCGCCCGCGGGCAAGCATCCGGTCGATGCCTTCCTGGCGGTCAAAGTCGAGCGGGCCCTGGCGGAATCGGCCAAGACCCCCGAGGCGGAAGCCAAGAAGTTTCATTCGTCGGTCTTTGCCATCCTTCGCGACGAGTGCTTCCGCTGCCATGGCGATAAAGAGAAAGGGGGCCTGCGGCTCAACTCGCGCGAAGCGGCCCTGAAGATGGGAGATTCCGAAGTGCCGGCCGTCGTGCCGGGCGACGCAGCCGGCAGCGAACTGATCCGGCGGATTCGTGTGGCCGACGCCGACGAGCGGATGCCTCCCAACGGCGCGGGATTGAAACCGGAGCAGATCGCGGTCCTCGAGGCCTGGGTAAAGAGCGGCGCTGCCTGGCCCGCTCCGCCGGTGATTGCCGCCGAAGTCGCTGCGCCCCCGGCGATTGGCGATGCGGCCTTCTTGCGGCGGGTGTCGCTCGACACGATCGGGCTCCCTCCCACAGAAGCCGAAGTCCGCGCCTTTGTTTCCGACAAATCGGCCGATAAGCGGACGCGTCTTATCGACGCCCGCCTGGCCGACCCGCGCGGCGCGGATCACGCGATGGGCTACTGGCAGGATGTGCTGGCCGAGAACCCCTCGCTCCTCAATCCCAGCTTGAACACCACGGGGCCGTTTCGCTGGTTCCTGCACGAAGCGTTGCGGGACGACAAGCCGCTCGATCGCCTGGTGACCGAACTCATTCTAATGCGCGGCAGCTCGCACGATGGAGGGAGCGCCGGCTTTGGCATCGCGGCCGACAACGACGCCCCGCTGGCTGCCAAGGGGCAGATCGTGGCCAGCGCCTTCCTGGGGATCGAACTGCAATGCGCCCGCTGCCATGACTCGCCGTATCACAGCACCAAGCAGCGCGACCTGTACGCGCTGGCCGCCATGATGGAACGCAAGTCGGTCACCGTCCCCAAAACCAGCCGCGTGCCCGATGCGTTCTTCGAGAAGAAGGCCCGCGAGTCCCTGATCCATGTCACGCTGAAGCCGGGTGAGCCGATCGCATCACTCTGGCCGTTTGCCGAAGTGACCGGCAGCAGCGACGACGCGAAGCTCGACGCGCTGCTGCAGAAGCCGGATGACTCGCGCGAGCGGTTGGCCGCACTCGTCACTGCGCCGCAGAACGAGCGATTCGCGCAGGTGATCGTGAACCGCGTCTGGCGGCGACTGATGGGAGCCGGGTTTGTCGAGCCAGCCCACGACTGGGAAGGGCATCCCGCCAGTCATCCCGAACTGCTGAACTGGTTGGCTCGCGAGTTCGTGGCCCACGACTACAGCATGCGGCACCTGACGCGGCTGATCCTGACTTCGCAGAGCTACCAGCGCGAAGCGACCGGCAAGAACCTGACCGCGGGACCTGAACTGCGGTTCTTTGTAGCCCCGGATCGTCGTCGGCTGGGTGCCGAGCAAGTGGTCGACTCGCTCTTTCAAGCGGCCGGCCAGCGGATCGAGGTCGAGGAGCTGACCTTCGATCCCGATGGTCGGCGTGCGGCCAGCAATCGCTTGAGCCTGGGCGTTCCGCAGCGGGCCTGGATGTTCGCCAGCCTGGCCAACGAGCGCGATCGGCCGAGCCTCAGTCTCCCTCGGGCGCAGGCGGTGGCCGACATTTTGGAGGCCTTCGGCTGGAGCGGCTCGCGGCAGAATCCTCGCACCGATCGCGAGAGCGCCCCCAATGTGCTGCAGCCGGGCGTGCTGGCCAACGGAGTCGCCGCGATTGGGCTGACGCGCGTGGCCGATCACAGCGGATTGGCCGACATCGCCCTGGCTGCCGAGTCGCCGGCCAGCCTGGTCGACGGGCTCTTTCTGCGCTACCTCGGCCGCCTGCCAACCGCGACAGAACGCGCTCCTCTGGCAGAAGTACTGGGCGTCGGATTTGCCGAGCGCATGGTTCCTGCCGCTGAAGTGCGGCCACCCGTGCCGCCGGAGCCGTTGCCGCGCGTGACCTGGTCGAATCATCTTCGCCCGGAATCAACGAGCGTGGCCATGGAGTTGGAGCGGCGCTGTCGCCTGGGCCCGCCGGCGGACCCACGGTTGCGAAGCGAGTGGCGCGAAGCGCTGGAGGATGTGGTGTGGAGTCTGGTGAACCTGCGCGAGTTTGTGTGGATCCCGTAGCGGATCGCAAGAAGTAGCATTGCCACCGGTCATTTCAAATCTCAAATTTCAAATTTGAGATTTGAGATTTGAGATGGAATTCAGAAACTCTTACAAAAAGTCATTCCCATGCGTCGACGTGACTTCCTCGCTTCCAGCCTTGCCGCGGCTGTTTCCACCTCGCTTCCGGGCGCTTCGCGCGCCATCGCCAGGGAAGCCCTCAAGGGGAAGGCTGAGCATGTCATTTCCATCTGGCTGGGCGGAGGGATGGGGCATCTCGACACGTTCGATCCCAAGCGCAAGGGCGATCCCGCCAAGAAGGTCGCCGGCTCGTACTACGACAGCATCGAGACCGCCGTTCCGGGCGTGCGTCTCTGCGAACATCTGAAGAACCTCGCCCCGCTGATGGACCGCGTGACCGTCGTGCGGACGGTGAACCACAACACCATCGACGAACACGCGGCAGCTACCAACCGCATGCACACGGGTCGCCCAGTCAGCGGCACCGTCGTCTATCCGTCGATCGGTTCTATCGTTGCCCACGAGCGCGGCGCGGCGGCCGACGACGCCCCGCCGTACGTACTGATCGGCTACCCCAACATCACCCGTGGACCGGGCTTTTTGGGGGCACGCGACGGCTACTTGTACCTGACCGACACCAGCCAAGGGCCGGCCGGACTCTCGCGGCCCGAAGGGATTTCGGCCGCGCGGCACCAACGCCGCGAGGGCCTGCTGGCGGGGCTTCGCAAGCAACAGCCGGCCGGAGACGACGCCCGACTGCGCGACTACGACGCGGCCATCGACCTGAGCTTGAAGCTGAGCGGGCCCGAGTTCAACCGCAGCTTCCAATTGTCCGAAGAGCCAGCCGAGCTGCGCAATCGCTACGGCGGCGAGTTCGGCCAGCGCTGCCTGCTGGCCCGCCGACTGGTGCAGCGCGGGGTGCGGTTCCTGGAGGTCTCGCACAACCTGAACTTTCTGAATGGCGCCGGCTGGGACGTCCACAACGAGGGGATCCAGAAGCAGCACGCGTTGATTCAGGAGCTCGACACGGCCGTTGCGACGCTGATCTCGGATCTGGAAGCCCGCAAGCTCTTGGATAAGACGCTGATCGTGATCACCACCGAGTTCGGCCGCCCCCCCGAGTTCGACTCCGGCGGAGGCCGGGGACATCAAGGGAGCGCGTTCAGTTGCGTGCTGGCCGGCGGCGGGCTGAAGCACCGGGGCGCGTATGGAGAGACCGACGAACTGGGCAAGAAGATCACCGCCAACCCCGTCAGCGTCCCCGACTTCTTCGCCACGATCTGCGCCGCAGTCGGCATCGAGACCGAGAAGAACCTGTACGACGGAGATCGCCCCGTGCCGATCACCGATCAAGGGAACCCGATCGCCGCCCTGTTGGGATAGCCGGCGAGGAAGCCACGGGCGCGTAAAGTAGCAGGCACACTCCGTGTGCCGTCCGCCCGAAGCCTCTCCAGCGGTCAGTGACGCAAACTGAGCGGCACGGCGCTAGCCGCCGGTTGCCCCAGGTTTCACTCTCCCCATCGCTTGCGCGTTGGACGTCTAGCCCGCCGCCGATGAGAACGAATGCCCAAGGGATGCTCGAACCGTGTACTACCGGCGGCTAGCGCTCTGCCGCTCAGTTCCGGAGCCGCTGGCGTCCCTCGCCGTTTGAAAAAATCACAGCCTCTCCGTGTGCAGGCGTCCCGCCTGCTGGAACATCGGAAACGCTTCAAGCAGGCGGGACGCCTGCACCACAACGCGCGGCCCTTACTTCTCGATGCGGTACAGATTCGTCTTGGTCCGCACGAGCAGCGACTTGCCGACCACCGCCGGCGAGGCCATGCAGCCGTCGGGCAGCTTGTTGTCGCCGACCTGCTTGAACTCGCTCCCCGGCACAACCACCGGGCAGGCGCCATCCTGGCTGAAGAAGTAGATCTTGCCATCGGCCAGCACGGGCGAGGAACTGTAGTTGCCGCCGAGCCGCTTCTGCCAGGTTTGCTCGCCGGTCTTGGCATCGAGACAGGTGAGAATGCCAGCCTCGTTCATCATGTACAGGCTGTCGTCGATCAGCAGCATGCCGCAGCGGGTGGGCACGCCCTGCTTGTTGAAGGACCAGTCGATGTGCGTATCGGTCACGTTCCCCTTGCCATCGGGCCGCACTGTGAACAGCTTGAACTTGCCGCCGTCTCCTGTGGTGATGTACAGGTGACCTTGGCCAAACAGCGGCCGGGCCGCCGCGTTCATGCCGCCGTGCTTCACATTCCAAACTTCGTCGCCCGTCAGCGCCTCGTACGCAATGGTGCCGCCAGCCGAGGGGCTGATGACCTGCTGCTTGCCGCCGATCTCCAGCACCGCGGGCGTGCCATAGGCCTTCTTGCGGTCGCCGTCGTCGGTGCCGTACTCGATCGAGCGTTCTTTGCGCCACACGGTCTTGCCCGTGTTCTTGTCCAGCGCGACCACAAACTGATGATCAAAGCCGTCGAAGTTCAAGATGAACAGATCGCCCACGATGACGGGCGAGGAGCCCGCGCCGCGATGATGATCGCAGACAAAGTCAGTCCGGCTCCACAGCGTCTTGCCGGTCGCGGTGTCGACGCAGGCCGTGCCCGGACTGCCGAACGTGACATAGACGCGGCCTTCCTCCAAAATCGGCGTGGGCGAAGCGTAGCTGTTGAAGTCGTGACAGAACTGCGGCTTCTCGATGTCGAACAACTTGATGTCGTGCAGGATCTTGCCCGACTCCAGATCGACACACACGGCGAACAGCTCCTTGCCGTCGGGCTTGGCCGTGGTCATCCAGATCTGTTTGCCCCAGGTCACGGGCGAGGACCAGCCCTTGCCGTGAATCGGCGTCTTCCATTTCACGTTTTGCTCGTGACCGAAGGCTTCGGGCAGCGGGCCGTTGGCATGGGCGTGGCCATCGCCGCGCGGGCCGCGGAACTGAAACCAGTTTTCGGGTTCAGCGGCGTAAGAAACTTGAGCCGCCAACAACACCAGAGCTACGCAGGCAGTGCGCATGGATGGTTCCCGAAGGCAAGAATCGAAGGCAAGGTTCTAGCGATATAGGTCCGCGGAGATAGTCGATTGGACAACAATCCACCGCGAAACTGTTCCTGAAGGCAAGCCGCGGACTCATAAGAGTCGAGGCATGCGTTCTCTGCGATTTTACCCATCTTCTTTCCGTTTGCCAACTTTCGGCCACAGGTCAGGCGCACTTTCTGACTCCCCGCCCCTCGACCCCGCCCCAAGTTGGGCTTTACTCACTTGAAACGATCGAGAAGAATGCCACTCGGTGTGGCCCCCGAGGTCCGTTCCGTCAAAAAACGTCTGGTGTTTGCCATGTTGCATCCAATCGCTCGCTTTCGCGTCTTGTTCCTGGTCGCATCGACTGTGCTTCTATGCATCGCAGGTCCTGCGAGCGTGCAGGCGCAGCCTTCTGCCAACGCCAAAGACGACGGCTCGGTGCTGGTGCGACAGGCTTACGAGATTAGCCAGAAGGCCGACAAGGTCCCCGAATACGCACAGGTCATCACGCTCTGCCAGAAGGGGCTCGATGCCGGTCTGCCGGGCGAGTCGCTCAAGTACGCTCGCGAGTTGATGAGCTGGGCCCACAATCGTCGGGGCCAGGTGGCTCTGGATGCGGGCGAATTCAAGGCGGCCCTGCCCGACTTCGAGGCGGCCATCAAGCACGATCCCACTCGCTGGCGCGCCTGGCACAATCGCGGCTATTGCCGCGCGGCCGAAGGGGACTATCCCCATGCTATGGAAGACTTCGATCACACGATCGAGTTGAACCCCAAGTACAACAAGGCCTACTTCAACCGTGCCGAACTGCACTTTGTGCTGGGCAAGCTTGACGAGGCCATCCAGGACTACACCAAGGCGATCCACATCGACCCGTCCGATTCCGAGGCCTACAACCTGCGCGGGTTTGCCTACTATCGGGCGACCGACTTCACCAAGGCCAAGGCCGACTACAACCAAGCCCTGAAGATCGACCCCAAGAACATCGCCGCTCTGGTGAACCGCGGCGATCTGTACGCCGACTTCGGTCAGTACGACGCTGCCGCACGCGACTACCAGCTCGCCATCAACACCGATCCCGAGAGCGATCGGGCCTATGTGAGCGCCGCCTGGATGATGGCCACCTGCACCGACCAGCGGTTCCGCAACGCCGACCTGGCGATGCAGGCCGCCAACAAGGCGTTGGAGATCATGGGGACCGAAGAGCATCCCGAGCGGTTCCGTTACCTGGAAGTGCTGGCCGCTGCGCAGGCCAACGCCGGCAACTTCGATGAAGCGATCAAGACGCAGACCAAGGCCAACGAACTGGCCCCCGAAGAAGATCGCGATCGCTTTGCCGGACGGTTGAAGCTGTACGCCGCCAAGCAACCCTATCGCGACACCAAGCCCGCCGAGAAGACCTCGGATGCCACGCAGCCCGGCAAGCGGACCGAATAGGTCTTGTGGTGCAGGCGTCTCGCCTGCTGAATCGATCGCCAGGGTTGGTAGGCAGGCCCGCTGCTGCTTAAATGCAGGGCATGGGCGATGACTTCATTTCTGATTCACGCACGGGCACGTTCGCGCGGCGGCTGACACCGGCCGGACGCGGCGCCGTGGCCAGCATTCGTGTCGCCGGGCCTTGGGCCGTTTCTCTGGCCGAACAGCTCTTTCAGCCTGCCGCGCGAGCCCTTCGGCTTGAAGAGATCGCAACCGATCGCATGGCCTTCGGGAGCTGGACTTTGTCTGCCGGTGCCTGCGAAGAGGTCGTGCTACGGCGCATCGACGCCGAGACGATCGAAATCCATTGCCATGGCGGCGAGGCCTGCGTGGCCAGCGTTCTCGAGAGCCTGCGGCAAGCCGGGGCGACGATTGAATCGGCCGAATCTGCGGAGCAAGGGGCCGGCGCCGAGGAAGCGCTGCGCCTGGCATTGTCTCAATGCCACACCGAGCGGACGGCGGCTATCGTGCTGGACCAACTGCACGGCGCGTTCGATCGCGAAGTTGCTCAAATTGCCGCGGGATTAATCGATTCAAGTTCGCGGCCGGCGGCTCTTGCCCGACTCGCTGTGTTGAGAGATCGCATTCCGCTAGGCCGCCGTCTGGTCGCGCCCTGGAAGGTCGTGCTGGCCGGCCTGCCCAACGTGGGGAAGAGCAGCCTCATCAATGCTCTGGTCGGCTTTCGCCGGGCAATCGTCCACGCCACGCCGGGGACCACGCGCGATGTGGTGACCGCTGTGACGGCCTTTGAAGGCTGGCCCGTGCAACTCTCCGATACCGCCGGGCAACGGGTCGCGCAGAATGCCATCGAGTCGGCCGGCGTCGAACAGGCCCGCCGGCACGCCGACGAGGCCGATCTGGTGGTGCTGGTGTTGGACGCCAGCCAGCCCGTGTCGCCAGAAGAAGAGGACCTGCGAGCGGCTTGGCCGGCGGCGCTGGTGATCTACAACAAGCAGGATCTTCCAACGGGACGTGCCCTCGATCATTCCGCTCTGGCCGTCAGCGCGGCCCAAGGGCTGGGTATGGTCGAACTGGTGTCGGCCGTCGCTCAAAGACTGGTGCCGGCCCCTCCGCCTGCCGGGGCCGCCTTCCCCGTCACGCGCGATCATGGGCGTCGTTTGGATGATTTGCTGGCGAGATAGCGAGCGCAGCGCTACACTCAAGGAATCACCAGCCCTTCCCCACGTCGAAGCAGGACGACGACGATGACTCCTTGGACACTCGTTCGTTTTCTGGTCGGTGAACGGTCCGCCATTCTCGAAGTGGCCGAAGATCCTCGCAGCCTGTGGATCGGGCTGGCGTTTGTGGGTTCGGCCGGCCTGGCCCGCGAGTACGACCGCGAGGATCTGCTGGCCGAGCCCTGGCATCTGGCCATCCCCCTGTTCGCGTCGTTGCTGGCCTCCTTCGTGATCTTCGTTTCGTTGTGGGCCAGCCTGCGACTTTGGCGATCGCCCGTCGGCTTCTGGGGACTCTATCGCAAATTCCTGTCGCTGTTCTGGATGACCGCGCCGCTAGCCTGGCTGTACGCGATTCCCTACGAGCAGTTTCTGCCCCCGATGGACGCGCTGCGTGCCAACCTGTGGACTCTGGGGCTGGTGGCGATCTGGCGCGTGGCCATCATGATCCGCTCGGTCGACGTCTGGCTGGGCGATGTGTGGCGTGCAGCAACGGCCATCCTCTTCTGGGCCGACGCCCTGGCCATGGCGGCGGTGATGTTCCTTCCCTGGCCGATCATCGAGGTGATGGGGGGCATGACCCCGCCCGAGGACCGGATGATCCTGGGCCGGGCCAAGATTACCGTGCTGCTATTCGGAGCGCCCCTGGGATTGATAACGCTGGTGACCGCGTTTTTCCTGTCACCGCCAGCTCCGCTCAAGGAGCAGCAGCCGCGTCGAGAACGACGGCCGGTCTGGTCGCTGGCCGGACTGGCCGGCTTAGCGATCGTGCTCGGGCTGGCGGTTCTCCCTTGGACGCAGCCGCCTCAGCAGAACCGACGACTGGTTGAACAGGCGATGGAACAAGGCAACGTTCAGCAAGCGTTGACGCTGCTCTCCGAAATCCCCCGCGAAGCCTTCCCGCCCGATTGGATCGTTCCGCCCGTGTGGGAACTCGATTCCCCTGACTTGTTCCTGTCCGCCTTGGATGCCAGCCAGGCAGGCGAAGGGCCGGCCTGGGTTCGCGAGATCTACAAGGCGCGGTTCGCCAACTATATCCGCGGCTTTCAGTTCGTAGGGAACGCCGACGACAAACAATTCCTGCGGATGGCGCAGGCCATCGACCGAGCGCCTGAATCGGTGAAGGACTTGCAGATGATCGAAGCCCAGTCGCTGATCTATCGCACGCAGTCAGCGCCAGCCGAGGTGCAAGCCCTGATTGAGAAGCACTACGAAATGCCTCGTACCGTCTCAGAATAGCGATCGGACGTAAACGCTCGTTACCTCGCCGTCGCGATCTCGGCGAACAAAGCGTCGACGAACGCCTCGGCGTCGAAGGTCACCAGGTCGTCCATCTGCTCGCCGACGCCGACAAACTTCACCGGCAAGGCCACCTGCTGGCGAATGGCAATGGCCACTCCGCCCTTGGCCGTGCCGTCGAGCTTGGCCAGGATCAGCCCGCTGCACTTCACTGCTTCGGTGAAATGCTTGGCCTGGCTGATGCCGTTCTGGCCGGTCGTCGCGTCCAGCACCAGCAGCACCTCGTGCGGAGCGTCGGGGATCAGCTTGCCGATCACCCGATGGATCTTGGTCAGCTCCTGCATCAGATTCTGCTGCGTCTGCAGCCGGCCGGCCGTGTCGACAATGCAGACATCGACGCCGGTGGCCAGTGATTCGGCCACCGCGCGATGGGCAACGCTGGCTGGGTCGCTTTGCGGGGCGCCACGCACAATCGTGCAGCCGATCCGTTCCGACCAGATGCCGAGTTGCTCCACGGCGGCCGCGCGAAAGGTATCGCCCGCGCCTAGCAAGACCTTCTTGCCTTGGCTCTTGCACAGGTTGGCCAGCTTGGCGATGGAGGTTGTCTTACCCGCGCCATTCACACCGGCCACCATGATGATCGTGGGCCCGGTGGCGGCGAACTTGAGCGGGGCGTCGTCCTGGTCCATCACCTCGCGGAGCTTTTTCTTAAGGACAACGATGACGTCCTCGAGAAATACCACGCGGCCGCGGAAATCGGTCCGCACGGTCTCGACCAGCTCGCTGGCGGCCTTCACACCCATATCGGTGCGGATCAGCCGGGCATAGAGCTTCTCGAGCAGGACATCGTCGACCAGTTCCCCTTCGGCCTTGAAGAGGTCGCGGACGTCGGTGAACAGCAGGTCCTTGGTCTTCTTGAGGCCCTGTTTGAACTTATCAAAGAGACCCATAGCGCCTTCTTTAAGTAGGGTGGGCTGTGCCCACCATCGCCACCTGGAACAAATCCGTGAGGGTTCCAAGCTGTAGGGAACGCCCTCTGTGGCGTTCCGGGAATTCCAAAGGGCCATCCCTACTTCTAGACTCTTTCGAGAAATCAATGTCCGCGGTCATTCACGGAACGCCACGGAGGGCGTTCCCTACAGCGCGTTTTCCGTACGATTCGTGCCGATCACACGCATCGACCGCTACGACGCCGGCGGTGTTGTCGTTTTACCGTGCCCCGCCAGGAAGCGATCCAAAATGCCGTTCACAAACTGCGAGCTCTGGGCCGTGCCGAAGCGCTTGGCCAGTTCCACCGCTTCGTTGATGGCCACCTTCTGCGGCGTGTCGGTATGCAAAATTTCAAAGGCGCCCAGACGCAGCACGTTGCGGTCGGTCACCGCCATGCGAGCCAGGCTCCAGTTGTCGGCGATCTGCTCCAGACGCTGGTCCAGTTCGGGGCGGTTTTTACGAACGCCGCGCACCAGGTCGATGGCAAAGCCGACCACGTCCTCGGTCTTCAAACGCGAATGGATGAAGCGCTCGGTCTCGGCCGGGTTGACGCGCGGATTCAGATCGTCCTGAAACAGGATCTGGAGCACGACTTCGCGGGCTCGACTGCGGCGGGTCATGGCGCGTGGTTCGGAAATGGCAACGGTCCTTGTCTTTGGGCGGTTGAAGGTGGGCGACCGCCTGGCGGGCAGGTTCAGCGGGGGAGTTTGGCCAGCAAGTTCACCAGTTGCAGGGCGGCCTCGGCACATTCCGCCCCTTTATTCCCCTGGCGGCCCCCGGCGCGGTGGATCGCCTGTTCGAGGTTATCGCAGGTCAGGATTCCGAACAAGACCGGCACGCCCGACCGGACGCCCGACTCCATCAAGCTGAGCGATACGGCACGGTTGATGTGCTGGTCGTGAGTGGTCTCTCCGCGGATCACAGCCCCCAGGCAGATCACCGCGGCGTACTTCCGGCTGCCTGCCATCCGGTCGGCAATCAGCGGCACCTCGAACGCTCCGGGCACCCAGGCCACGTCGATCGCGTCGTCGGCGACGCCGTGCGAGGTAAGCGCCTCGAGCGCCCCCGTCAGCAGCTTGCCGGTGATGTTCTCATTATAGCGCGCCACCACCACCGCGAAGCGGCCAACCGGGGGGGACAAATCGCCATCGAAAATGTGGGGCATGCGGAAGAACTCGGGCGGGTGGGACAGTTGAGAAGATCGCGGAACGCCCATGGAGGGCATCCCTCTACAGTTTTGCCTTCGCCTCGTGCGTGACGGTCACGTTGGTCGAAATCCCGCCCCGCGGGGTGAACGACGCCAGCAGCGTCATCCGCCGGGGGGCCAGCACCGCGACCAGGTCGGTCAGGATGCGGTTGGTCACCTGCTCGTAGAAGATTCCCTCGTTGCGGAACTGCTGCAAGTACATCTTCAGGCTTTTCAGCTCCACGCAGATCGCCTCGGGCGTGTACGTGAAGGTAAGCGTGCCGAAGTCTGGCTGCCCCGTTTTGGGACAGACCGAGGTGAACTCGGGGCACACGATTTCGATCGTGTAGTTCCGCTCGGGACAGGGATTGGGGAAGGTCTCGAGCAGCTTTTTGAAATCATCAGCCATAGCGGGGCGCTCCTTACATCGAAGGCCGCATTCTGGCATTCTGAAGTCAGAATCGAAAGGGGGAGGCGGCGGACAACAGGCGATGCTGATTGCAGAGATTTACCAGTCCAGGCAAGGCGAGGGACTTCTCACGGGAACTCCCAGCGTGTTCGTGCGCACCAGCGGCTGCAACCTGCGCTGCTGGTTCTGCGATACGCCGTTCACGTCGTGGTCGCCCGAGGGAGAAGACCTGGCCCTGGACGAGATCGTGGCCCGCATCGAAGCGGCCGCCCACGAGATCGCCGGCCAGCCCCCCGCCAGGCATGCCGTGCTGACCGGCGGTGAGCCTTTGCTGTTCGCCGAGTTGGTCCCTTTATCGGAACGCCTGCGGGCCAGCGGCTGGCACATCACGGTCGAAACGGCCGGCACGCTCTTCTTGCCAGTGGCCTGCGACCTGATGTCGATCAGCCCCAAGCTGGCCAGTTCGACCCCTTCGCCCGAGCGCGACGCCCGCTGGCACATTCGGCACGAGCGCAGCCGGCATGCCCCTGAGGTGATCCACAAGCTCTCGACGCAGTACGAATACCAATTCAAGTTCGTGATCGACCAGCGGGGCGACCTGGAGGAAGTGGAGCGCTACCTCGACGAGTTCCCCAGTCTGGACTTTGAGCGGCTTTATCTGATGCCGCAGGGGACCACGCCCGAAGAGCTGGCCGAGCGGAACGCCTGGCTGGAGCCGTACTGCCGCGAGCGGGGCTATCGGTATTGCGCCCGCAAGCAGATCGAGTGGTATGGGTTCACGCGGGGGACGTGATAAGGGCAAGTCGAAAACGCGCACCACGTCGGGTGGGCTTCGTTTCACGCCGCCCCACCCGTTGTGGTGCAGGCGTCCCGCCTGCCTTGCGGGGTTTTCGATGCTCCAGCAGGCGGGACGCCTGCACCACAAGTGCCGTCCGCCGGCGCTCCCTGAGCGGCACGGCGCTAGCCGCCGGTAGTACAAGGTTCGAGCATCCCTTGTCCATTCGTTCTTATCGGCGGCGCCCTGGAACGTCCGACTCGCAAGCGATGTGGAACGCTTTTCCCAGGGGCCACCGGCGGCTAGCGCCGTGCCGCTCAGTTTGCATCGCCGACGGTTGGCGAGCGTTTCGGGCGGACGGCGTTGTGGTGCAGGCGTCCCGCCTGTCTTGCGGGGTTTTCGATGCTCCAGCAGGCGGGACGCCTGCACCACAAGTGCCTGCTACTTTACGCTCGCTCCACCGCGGCCTACGACTCGGGGCGCTCCGTCAACTCCGCCGGCGGCTCACGATATCCCGGACAGCCTCGCACCGGCTGCGGCGGGTACTTGGGAAAGCGCGGATCTTCCTGCGATTTGCGGCACAGCAGGAACCGCGAGCCCGTCCCGGAGACCACGACCTTCACGAACGCGCACGCAGTACACTGGCTGCCGTACATCGCGCGGTTCACTCGCCGACCGGCAGGCGGAGATAGAGCTCGCCCCGGCGCGATGCCGCGTCGCCCAAAGGCGCGATCAAGTCGAGCTGCCGGATGGCGGAACTCTTGGGCGGAGTGAGCGTGAAGCGGACCCTATGGGCGGCCCCTTCCACGGAAGACCGTGCGACCGTCCATTGCGGCGGGGCCTTCAGCTCGACGGGCAGCGCCCCCTCTTCTGTCTGGACCTCCACAACCACCCCCTTGCTGCGCGATGCAGAAACCGAAGCGGCCGCGAGGCGCGCCGCCGGCTTGCCTAGCTCCTGGGCCAACCCGGCCTCTTTCGATTCGTAAAGAAGCAGCAGCGGGTCGTCGTTCAGGCTCAGCGTCAGCCCTTTCCTGGCGGCTTGCAACTCGCGAGTGCTGCCGTCGATGCGGATCACACGCACGTGCTCGACCCCCGGCAACGGAACAAACACGTCCTGCGTGCCCGTATCCTTCCACAGAATCTGCAACATGCATCCGTCGCGGTCGCGGAACAGGAAGGCGCTGATCCCCTCGGCATACTGCTTCTCTTCCACAAACTTCTTGATCGCCACCGAGTTGACCGCGTGGTAGTAGGCCACCGCATCCAGCCGCGGAGCATACCGTTTAAAGCGGCAATCGAATACGTTGTGGGCGTCGCCGGAACTGCCGGCCGACTTGCCTTCGGGATCGGGATAGAGGATGCCGAACCACGAGACATTCGCGCCGCCGGCCGCGAAGAAGGTGGCGACCTTTTTATACAGCTCCTTGGCCACCGTGTGCCGCGTCATGCCTTGGCTGTTCAGCCCCAGTTCGGTCGACCAGATCGGCTTTTCGCAGTCGTACTTTTTGGCCAGCTCGCGGTACTCGTGGATCGTGCGGCGCACGTTGGGGAACTCTTCGTAAATGTGAAAGTCGAAGGCATCGCACCACTTTCCATAGCCGGCTTTAAAATACTCTTCGTTGGGCTCGACCGAGGTCGCCACCACGGGGATCGTGGGGTCGATCTTCTTGACCTCTTCGTATACGGTCTTGTAGGCCGCCACGTTGTCCAGCACGCGTTGCCCTTTGCCGTGCGGCTCGTTCCCCAGGTTGATAATCAACGGCCGCTCCTTGCCGTACTTCTCGATCAGGTTGCGAACGCCCTGCCGCAGCGACTCCTCGGTGTAGTCCCGCTTCCCCAGTTCGATCTGCGCGATCGGAGTCGTGGTCAGCCAGCCCATCCCCAGGCTGCGGGCGAGTTCCAGGTTCGGCGCCTCGGCCGCGTAGGGAGCCTTGCTGGACCAGCCACCCCACAGACCGCAGATGCGAACCCCCAGGCGATCACTCAAGCGGATGTACTCCGCAATGCGATTGTCCCAGTTGCGGGCAGTGAAGGGGACCTCCTCGGGCTTGAACTGCCGAGTCGTGGCTTCGGGCAGGATGGCCAGCGAGGTCATGTTGCGAAACGCTTCTTCACCCGGCTGCGCAAGCGAGGCATGCACCTCGTAGTAGCGGCCGATTTCGAGCGGCAAGTTGCCGAGATCGAGTGTGGCCTCGTAGATCAAGCGACCTTTCTCGCTGTCTTTGCGGACCAGCGTGGCCTTGGCCGCCGGAGCCTGCTCGGCCCCCCAGTAGTCGCGCAGGTCCCAGTCGAGCGACAACTGCTCGTCGCGGAGCGGCTTGAGCGCTTCGACGGAAACCGTGACCTTGCGAGGATCCTCCGGGAAGAGCAGATTGCCCAAGCGGCCGGTATCGAACAGCAGCCGGGCGATGCGGCCGTCTTTCCGCGCGGCAGGAGCCAGGTAGGCGGCCGAGAGGTCGTCGAGGCGGAAGTCGCCATGCGTCTTGTTCAGTTGCGCACGGAAGCGAGCCGAGGCCGTCCCCGCAGGAAGCTCGACCAGCTTCACGACCTCGTGCCAGTCCTTGCGGCCGAAGGCATCCGCCACGGTGAATTTCTCCAGTACCTTGCCGCTGGCATCCTGGGCCTCCAGTTCCACCACTCCGCTGTAGGAATTGTCCGGAGAGTTCAAGTCGGCCTTGGCCTGCAGCGTCACCCGCCAGCGCCCCGGCGCAGCGCTGAACGCAGGGGCCGTGACGCTGCACGGCTCGTTCACCTTCTCGAGCGTGCGGCTCAGATGCAGCGCTCGCTTGCCGCTGCGCGCCGCGCTGTCGTCCACGGCCACGCTTCCTTCCAGCTTCCAGCCATCGGCCGGCAGCGAGAGCTTCTCAAAATCGTTCTGAAAGGCCGCCGGCTGCACAAACACAGGAACGAGCACGTCGGCCCGAATATCGGCCAGATAGACGACCGGCTGTTTGGTCTTTTCCGAGGAGCGCGGGGCCAGCGACAGGCTGATCATCCGCGGCGGTCCGTGCCATTTGCCATCGTTGGCTCCGCCCCAGTGCTCTCCGCCAGCGACTTTGGCCGGCTCGATCACCAGGTCGTGCCAAGCGTTGTCGGCCGTCAGCACGAAGTCTTTGCGCTGATGCGTCTGGCCCGTGCCATCGACCAGTTGCACTCCCCCCAGTCGCACCGCGTCGGTCGTTTTGTAACGCAGCCGCAGGGCCGTCATGTCTTTGGCTTCCAGTCCATCGAGCTTGCGCAGCGCCGCCACATACGCTCCGCCAGCGGTGAAATCTCCCGCGAGCTTCAAGCAGCTATCGCCCGGCTTCGGTTCGTCCTTGGCCACGGTCAGAGAGCCCGTCGCGCCTTTGAACTCCGGCCCGTTGCTGAAGGTCCACTCGTGCTCCCCTTCGACGATCTCATCCAGCCGCACCACCGACTTGGTCTCGGCCCCGGGCACTGCGGTCGCGCGTGGGATCACATCGACACCGCCTATCCACAGCGTGTGAACCTGCTTGTCCCCCGGGTTGCCCAGCAACAGATACATCGCCTTGGCCGGGCCATGCCAGTTGCCATCTTTGGCTCCGCCCCACGATTCAAACTTGGCGATGTTCGGCACGGCGTCGGCCTGACCGCGTTTGGCGTAGAACTGCTCGACGGGAAAGCGAATCTCCTGCCATTCTTCCTTGGCCTCGGTCTTGAAGACGATCTGGTGCGTCTGGCCGCTGCCGTCGTTCAGCCGCAACGTGAAGCGGGTGGTGGTAGGCGTGCGAAGCCAAAGGGTCAGCTCGCGGATGTCGACGTTCTCAATCTTGCGCCCCGCCTGCACGTAGCCCCCACCGCCGGTGAAATCCCCCACCAGCTTCAGACTCTTCCGCCCCTCGCGCCCCTGGTCGTCGTCCGCGGTCAGCCCCCCCTTGGCGCCGGGAAACTCGGCCCCGTTGTTGAAGTTCCAAGCCTCACGCGGACCGAGCAGCGAAACCGTGGCCTGCGCCCGAGCAGTTGAGGCCAGCAACAGGGCCAGAGAAACGAACCCAACAGAGAAAAACGTGCGATTCATCGAAGGACTCGGTGGGCGACGAAGAGGGGAGAACTCTAGAGACATGACGTCCGACGGGCAATGGTTACGCGAGTATATCCGAGCCGTCGACAGTCAGCACCTTGCGAGCATCTCGTGGTAAGACCAGTGTTTGGATTAAACGCGCGCCCTGTACCGCCTGGGATCGATGGCCGACGACGGTTAGAATTTGTCCACAGATGTCACAGAATGACACAGATGATTAATGGGTGCCCTTCTGTCGTATTTCATTTGTGTCATTCTGTGACATCTGTGGACAACATCGTCTACCCGCATCGGCTCGCCGAGCCGTCCCCCAGGAGTGATTCGTGTCCCCGATTCCGCAATACTGGCTGGTCAAGACCGAGCCGGAGAGCTTCTCGATTCAAGACCTGGCCAAGGCCCCCAAGCAGACGACCTGCTGGGATGGGGTCCGCAACTATCAGGCGCGGAACTACCTGCGCGATCAGATGAAGAAGGGGCAGCAGGTGCTGTTCTATCATTCCAATGCCGCGCCCCCCGCGGTCGTTGGCACGGCCACCATCGTGCGCGAGGGGTACCCCGACCCGACCGCCTGGGACCAAGACGACCACCACTTCGATCCCAAGGCTTCCCCCGCGAATCCGATCTGGCAGATGGTCGACCTAAAGTTGGGCGAGATCTTCCCCCGCGCTCTGTCCCTCGACGAGCTGCGGCAGATCAAAGGCCTGGAGAAGATGGAACTGCTCCGCAAGGGTTCGCGACTCTCGGTGCAACCGGTCGCGCGCGAGGAGTTCGAGCGAATCGTCCGCCTGGCGCACGAGAAGCCGCCTGAGGCTCCGGCATCTGGCGCATCGAAGGGTGCTTCGCAGCCCCCAAAGAAGACCGCCAAGAAGGTCCCCACGAAATCCCCTCGCTCATGACTCGCAGGGACGGGCGCAATCCCCTGGGCTGGCTGACCGACGAACTGGCCGGCCTCCAATCGCAGGGGCTGCTCCGGCATCGACGCGAGCGCACCGGGCCGCAAGGTGTTCAGGTGCGCGTCGACGGCCAGGACCTGCTGAACTTCGCCTCGAACGACTATCTCGGTTTGGCGGCCGATCCGCGTCTGCCCGACGCAGTGCGACAGTCTCTTGAGCAAACCGGCTGGGGTTCCGGGGCCAGTCCGCTGGTGAGCGGCTACGCAACCTGGCATCGTCGGCTCGAGGAACGTCTGGCCGAGTTCAAGGGAACCGAGGCCGCACTCGTCTTTCCCTCTGGCTTCGCGGCGAACCTGGGAACCATCGCCGCGCTGGCAGGCCCGGGGGATGTCGTCTTCGGCGATCACGCCAATCACGCCAGCCTGATCGACGGCTGTCGCCTCTCCGGCGCGCGCTTTCGCACCTGGCCCCGCGGGCGGCTCGATCGGCTGGCCGATCTGCTGCAGCGCGAGCCCGCCCGCCGGCGGCTGATCGTGACCGATACGCTTTTCAGCATGGATGGCGACGTCGCCAACCTGCGCGAACTGGCCGATCTGGCCGAGCGTTTTGAAGCGATGCTGATCGTCGACGAAGCGCACGCCAGCGGAGTCCTTGGCGCGCAAGGGCGTGGCGCGGCCGAGTCGCAAGGTGTGGAACATCGCGTCGATGTCAGCGTGGGAACGCTCAGCAAAGCCTTCGGCGCCGTCGGCGGTTTTGTCGCGGGCTCGCGAACGTTGATCGACTGGCTGGTGAACCGCGCCCGCAGCTATCTCTTCTCCACGGCCTTGCCCGAGGCCAACGCAGCGGCGGCCTGCATCGCCTTGGAGATTGCCCAAGCGGAACCCCATCGCCGCACCGCGCTGCTCGATCGCTCCGCCCGGCTTCGCGCCCAGCTCGTCTCCGCCGGCTGGGACATCGGCCAGAGCACCAGTCAGATCATCCCGATCCTGCTGGGCGATCCCGCCCGGGCGGTCGATCTTTCGGCCCGTCTGACTCAGGCTGGCATCTGGGCGCCGGCCATTCGCCCCCCGTCGGTCCCGCAGGGAACCTCGCGGCTGCGGCTCAGTCTCTCCTCCCTGCACACCGACGCCATGCTCGACCAGTTGCTCCAGGCCCTGGCCAACGCCCCGACGGCCTAGGAATCAACGTATCTCCATTTCCATCTCCATCTCAAATCCTCCGCCGCACAATCCTTTCGCCGTTCGTCCGGCGTGCCGCTCCGCTCCACGCACCGCATCCCTCCTGCTATGATCCTGGGGCACGAGGCGCTTCTTGGTCCCCCCGGATGGACAATTCGCGTGACGAAACTCGTCTTCAATTCCAGCCCCACCCCATCGCTCGGCGTCGAGCTGGAAATGGCCCTGGTCGACAACAAGACGATGGCCCTGGCCAGCGCCATCGAACCGCTGCTGGAGCGCGTCCCGCCGGCCTTTCGCACACGCATCAAGCCTGAGCTGATGCAGTGCTATCTGGAAGTCACCACCGGCATCTGCACCAGCGTGGGACATGCCGAGCGGCAACTGCGGGAGTCGATCGAGCTGGTCGAAGGAATCTGCGACTCGCTCGATCTGTCCCTCTACTGGACCGGCACGCATCCCTTCTCGATGTGGCGCGACCAGAAGCTGTTCCCCAACGAGCGCTACGAGAACCTGATCAACATCCTGCAAGACATGGCCCGTCAGCTCGTCACGTTCGGGCTGCACGTGCATGTGGGGGTCGACTCGGGGGATAAGGCCGTGATGATCTGCGACCGGATCATGCGCCACCTGCCCACGCTGCTGGCGCTAAGCTGCAACAGCCCCTGGTGGGAGAACCGCGTCACGGGCCTGCAGAGTCATCGCACCAAGATCATGGAGTGCCTTCCCACCGCTGGCCTGCCCACGCTGATGCGGAACTGGAGCGAGTTCGTGTGGTTGGTGAACCACCTGGTCGACACGGGCTTCATCAACACCATCCGCGAGATCTGGTGGGACGTCCGCCCGCACCACAGCTTTGGCACCGTCGAAGTGCGGGTCTGCGACATGCCGGGCAACCTGACCGACTCGCTGGCGCTGACAGCTCTTATCCATTGTCTGGTGAAGCATCTTTCGGACGAGATCGACGAGGGGACGTACCAGCACGACTGTCATCTGATGATGGTCCGTCAGAACAAGTGGCGCGCATGCCGCTACGGCACGCAGGCGCGGCTGGTCGACGCATACACGCACGATCAGAAGACCGTGGGCGAAACGGCCGATGAACTGCTGGCCGAACTGGCCCCCACAGCCGAAGAACTCGGCTGCCGCCCTTATCTGGAGCACGTTCGCAAGCTGGCCCACGGGCCAAGTTGGGCCGATCGGCAACTGGCGATCCTGCACGAGACCGGCGATCCGGCCGAAGTGGTGCGCCGCATGGCGGCCGAGAGCCGCCTGACGCCGGTGCTGAGTTCGTAAGTCCGGCGACACGTGCTACGGCAGCCGCTGGATCCGCTTCACGGCGTCCACCAGCCGATCGATCTCGCCCTTGGTGTTGTAGAACGACAGGCTCGGCCGCACGGTGCTCTCCACACCAAATCGTCGCAGCGAGGGCTGCGAACAATGGTGCCCCGAGCGGACGGCGATCCCCTCTTGATCCAGCAGCCGGCCGATCTCCTCGGTCCGCTTGTTGGGCAGCACAAACGACAGCACGCCCACCTTCTCGCGGGCGGAACCAATGAGCCGCAGTCCATTGATCTTCGAGAGTTGCTCGGTTCCGTAGGCCAGCAGTTCATGCTCGTAGGCCGCGATGTTCGGCAGGCCCAGGCGATTCACATAGTCCAGCGCCGCCCCTAGTCCGACGGCATCGGCAATGTTGGGCGTGCCGGCCTCGAACTTGCCCGGAGCATCGCTGTAGCTGGTCTCTTCGAACGTCACATTCTTGATCATGTTGCCGCCGCCTTGCCAGGGGGGCATGAGGTCGTGCAGGTCCTCTTTCACAAAGACCGCGCCGATACCGGTCGGACCGAAAATCTTGTGGCCCGAGAAGACATAAAAGTCGCAGCCAAGCTGTTGCACGTTCACTGGGATGTGAGCCACCGACTGGGCGCCGTCGATCAGCACTCGCGCGTTATAGCGCTTCGCCATCTGCGTCATCTCGGCCACCGGCAAAATCGTCCCCAGGCTGTTCGAGGCATGCGTCAACGCCACCACCTTGGTGCGCGGGCCCAGGATCCGCTGGTACTCCTCCATCATGATTTCGCCCCGATCGTTCACGGGGATCACGCGCAACACGGCCCCCCGTTCCTTGGCAATCATCTGCCAGGGGACGATGTTCGCGTGATGCTCCAGGGTCGACAGAACGACTTCATCGCCGGGCCCCAGGAACTTGCGGCCATAGGTCTGAGTAATCAGGTTGATCCCCTCGGTCGTGCCGCGAACGTAAACAATCTCCTTGATGTTCGAAGCACCTAAAAACGATTGGATCTTCTGCCGGGCCTTCTCGTAGGCGTCGGTCGCCCGCGCGGCCAGCGTGTGAGCGGCGCGATGGATGTTCGAGTTGTCGTGGGCGTAGAAGTTCGACAGGGCGTCGATCACCGCTTGCGGCTTCTGCGTCGTGGCAGCGTTATCGAACCAGACCAGCGACTTGCCGTTGACCTTCTCCCGCAGAATGGGGAAGTCCTCGCGGATCGATGGAACGTCCAGCGCTCGCGCGCCGCTGGTCGGAATGACTCGGCCGGTCGAGAGCTTCTCTCGCAGACTGGGGATAAGACTGTTGGCCAGGCAGTGCTCGCGGCCCCCGTAGTTGGATTGCCGCACGCTCGCCACAAACGCCGAGAGCCCGCTACTCCCCGCAGGAGCACCAGGCAGCGCGGGATAGGATGGCCCGCCTGACGCGCTCGAGTGGGGACCGCCGCTGGGGGTTCCCTGCGAGAGCCCCGGGAACGAAAAGCCAGAGAAAGAGCCTGCCCCCGGAATCCCCGCCGAACCGGGCGAGGCCGGCAAACGGGGCGCATACTCGCCTGGGTTGGGAAGCGCATCCGGGCTGGTCGGCACTTGCGTTGGCATGGCCGGCATCTGGCCACTCGGATCCGGTGGAAACGGAGTCATCGGGGCGTGCATCGCCGGGGGCTGCATCGGGGGCGCGCTCATCGGGAACCCGTGCGACGAGTGTCCTTGCGAGTCGTGTCCCTGCGGCAAATGTCCGTGCGAAGTGGACCCGTGTGAAGTGGCAGCCGAATGCGGCCCGCCCGGCGCATACGACGGACCATGCCCCTGCGCATACGATGGCTGCGACGTGCTGTTGGGCGTCGTCGGTTCGTTGTAAATCCGCGAGGCAATACGGGCGACCAGATCGGGCGTAATCTCATCCACGGCGGGCAAACTCCAGCGTGTGTCCAAATACAAGAATCCGACGCGCGGACTACTTCACCTTGTTCTGGCGATGATCGTAGTCGTGGTAGTAGCCCACCTCGACATTCTCCAACACGCCCAGCGCGTCGTCCGTCAGCACCGCGCACGAGAAGTACAGCGTGAGCAGGTACGAAGCGACCCCCAGGCTGTCCAATCCCATCAGCCGGGCCGACAGGCTCGGGCTGATCTCACCCGGGATGCCCGCCTGATGCAGACCCACCACTCCCTGGTCGGCCTCGCCGATGCGGAGCAGCAGGATGCTGGTGGTTCCGAACCACTGATTCGATTGATAGCGGCTCTTCATCTCCAGCTTGTCGCAGGGGATCAGCGGCACGCCGCGCCACGAGATGACCGGGAAGCCGAACAGGTTCATGGTCACCGGCGGTACGCCGCGCCAGGTGCACTCGCGCTCGAAGGCGGCAATCGCTTTCGGATGGGCCAGGAAGAACGCCGGCTTCTTCCAGACCAGCGCCAGCAGTTCATCCAGATCGTCGGGCGTAGGGGCGCCGTAACGGGTGCTGATCCGCATGGCCGGATCGACTGAGTGGATCAGGCCGAACTTCTTGCTGTTGATCAGCTCCCACTCCTGCCGCTCCTTGATCCCCTCGATCGTCAGCCGCATCTGCTCTTCAAGCTGATCGAACGGGCCGTTGTACAGGTCCGAGACTCGCGTATGGACGCGAACCACCGTCTGCACGGCCGACAGCGAGTACTCGCGAGGATGGGCCGAGTAGTCGACAAAGGTCTCGGGAATCTCCACGTTCTCGGCAAAGCCTGAGACCAGATCGATGTTTCGCTCGCCGTAACGATTCACCGTCGAGCGCAGCTCCAGATGCTCGTCGATGGCCTTCTTAAACTCTTCGCCCTGGTTGGGCAGTTCGCTCAACACGGAGTCCAGATCCTTGCGCGACAGAGTCACCAGCACGCAGGGCGTGATCGTCCGCACCGTCATGTCCGACAGCTTCTCGGAAACCAGATCGGTTTCGCCAAAGAACTCCCCTTCGGTCAGCAGGGCAATGCGCAGGTTGCTGCCATGCACCCCTTTGCTCAATACCTCGACCTGCCCCTGGGCGATGATGAAGAACTTGCTGCGGTCTTCCCCCTCGACAATCAGCTTGTTCCCCAGCGAGACCTCTTCGGTCTTAAAGCTCTTGGCCATCCGGGCCAGAATGGTGTCCGGCAGCTTCGAGAACAGTGGCACGCTCCGCAGCGCCTCGGCAGGAAACGTGAAGTCGTCCCCCTGATGATCCACGCCGATCCGTTCGGCCTTGCTCAGTTCGACCTTGGTGCGGTTGACGCGATACGTGCCCCCGTCGACCTGCACCCAAGGCAACATGCCGAGCAGCCAGCGCGGCGTGATCGACATCATCTTGGGCGAGGTCTTGGTCGTGTTGGCCAGATTGCTGGCGACCGAGGTCGTCACACTCCGCTGCAGCAAGTTGTCGGACATTCCTGATCCTTATGACTCAGTGACTGAGGGTGGTTGGTTTGAAAGATGGGCTCGGCCCATCGTGATGGGCCCGAAGATCGCACCGTGCTGCAATCGCACGGAGCAGAGTGGCTCAGATGCCCGACCCATACTCAAAGTCGCGCATCTCGCGGCTGTTGTAGTCGTGGTAGTAGCCCACTTCGACGTTCTGCAGCACGCCGACCGCGTCGTCAGTCAGCACCGCGCACGAGGAGTACAAGGTGAGCAGATAGGAAGCGACGCCCAGGCTGTCCAGGCCCATTAAGCGGGCCGACAGACTCGGGCTGATCTCGCCCGGAATGCCGGCTTGGTGCAGACCGACGACTCCTTGGTCGGCCTCGCCCACCCGAAGCAGCAGGATGTCCGTCGTGCCGAGCCACTGGTTGGTCTTAAAGCGGCTCTTTACTTCCAGCTTGTCGCAGGGGACCAGTGGAACGCCGCGCCACAGGATGATCGACGTTCCGAACAGATTGCTGGTGACCGGAGGAACGCCGCGCCAGGTACACTCGCGCTCAAAGGCCGCGATGGCTTTCGGATGGGCCAGAAAGAAGGCCGGCTTTTTCCAGACCAGGGCCAGCAGTTCATCCAAGTCATCCGGCGTCGGAGCTCCGTAGCGCGTGCTGATACGCATGGCAGGATCAACCGAGTGCAACAGCCCGAACTTCTTGCTGTTGATCAGCTCCCATTCCTGCCGCTCCTTGATCCCCTCGATCGTCAGCCGCATCTGTTCTTCAAGCTGGTCGAACGGCCCGTTGTACAGGTCCGAGACCCGCGTGTGGACGCGGACCACGGTCTGCACGGCCGACAACGAGTACTCGCGCGGATGGGCCGAGTAGTCGACAAAGGTCTCGGGAATCTCGACGTTCTCGGCAAAGCCCGAGACCAGGTCGATGTTTCGTTCGCCGTAGCGATTCACCGTCGAGCGGAGCGCCGAGTGCTCATCGATCGCCCGTTGAAAATCCTCCTTCAACCCTGGCAGCTCGCCCAGCAGTTCATCCAGGTCCTTGCTCGAAAGCGTCAGCAGCACGCAAGGGGTGATCGTTCGCACGGTCACATCCGAAGGGCCGGCCGAGACCAGATCGGTCTCGCCGAAGAATTCCCCTTCGGTCAGCAAGGCGATCCGCAGATCGCTGCCGTGAACCCCCTTGCTCAGTACCTCGACCTGCCCTTGGGCGATGATGAAGAACTTGCTCAGGTCCTCCCCTTCTTTGATGAGCGGATTGCCGAGCGAGACATCCTCGACCTTCAGTCGATTCACGATTCTCGACAGGGCCGCGTCGGGCACGCGCGAGAAGAGCGGAACGCTGCGCAGGGCCTCGGCCGGAATCGATGCCGAGCCTTTCGACAGTTCCACCTCGATCCGCTGGGCCTTGGTCAACTCGACCTTGGTCCGGTTGACTCGGTACGTGCCTCCGTCGACTTGCACCCACGGCAGCAGGCTCAGCAGCCAGCGCGGGGTGATGGACATCATCTTGGGGGACGTTTTGGTGGCGTTGGCCAGATTCCTGGCCACAGCCGTCGTCACGCTGCGCTGCAATAGACTGTCCGACATGGCGGTCGTTGAACTCCTGCGTGGAAGGAAGCTTCCGAAACGCCTCTCCAAGAGAAGCGTTCACGCAGGGGAGACTGCCGTGGTCGGCTCATCGCCCCAAGAACGGGCGGCAAAGAAGGTGCCCAACTACAATCCCGCGACTAAACGGGCCCGATTCCCTCCGGATGTTCCGGTCGGTGGGCGGCTCTCAGGCCCGTGGGGGCCTTAAAGTCTCTCCAGATTAGCCACTTTCAACCGAAAGTGAAGGTGCAGCTCCATTTTTTCACGCAGGTTTCTCACCCATCAGCCCGTCGTCCGCGAAAAAATCCCCACACCGCGCCACGCGCGCGCCCGCATTTTCTTGTTACCAGCCTGACCCTTACGCTCGCTCACGTTCCTTGCCACTTCAATTGCGTCCATCTGCATTGCAGATGCGCACAACGTTGCTTTTCGTATCTGCATTTCGCATCGGGTATTTCCATCTCAAATCTCAAATCCTCCCTTCCCCCACGCGGTCCCCGTCAACGCCCTATCCGTGCTCCGCGACTTCGTCTCGCCCATCCGTTATGCTGGGCAAACACAGCTTCGTCTCTCAATCGATGCCCAGTCATCACTGCGCATCACCCGCCGCGTCATTTCCTGGGAGCCATCAATGGGCGTCAGAGTCTGGGAAGCCGATCTCACCAAGCTGGTTGTCGCCAGGTGGAAACCCAAGGCCTTCAGCATCGAACCCGTCAAAATGACGATCACGGTCGAGACCAAGGAAATCGAAAAGATCCTGAAAGACGGCGACGCGCTGCTGGGGGCCGAGCTGCAAGAGGCCGCCTCGGACACGATGAAAGTCATCGCCGACAAGGTTGCCAAACAGTTGGAGATGATCGACGCCGACTGCATGAAGAAGTGGCTCTCGGACCTGGAGATGCTCGATGTCGAGGCCGCTCGCAAGAAGTTCCTCGACCGCTACGCCGACTTGGCCGAAGAAGGCCCCAAGAAGGTGCAGGAGGCCACCCGAAAAGTCTGGGAGGCGTACTGCAAGACGCGCAAGGACCTCGCCAAGTACAAGCTGAAGATCGGTTGCAAAGTCGGTCTGGCCGTCGTGGGCGTGGGGACCGGCATCGCCGTGGCCGCCACGGCTGGCCTGGGCAACTTGCCCGGTCTGGTCGCCGGCACCCTGACGGCCGCCAAGAGCCTCTCCACGGCCATCCAGACCTATCGCGACGGCTGCAAGCCGATCGAGCTGCTGGGCGAACAGATCCGCAAGGACCTCGACTCCCTCAACGACAGCTACAAGGACATGGGCAAGACGGCCGCCTCGGCCAAGGAGATCGCCACCAAGGTGGTCGAGGCCTTCACCACCAAGAGCCTGGTCAGCATCGGCAAGAGCGAGAAGGACCTGGCCAGCTTCAAGCAGAAGCTTGTCACCATCAAGCCGAAAGCGCACGAGGCGGCCAAGCAGCTCGACAAAGTGCTGGACGGCAACGAGCGGATGGCCAAAGAGATCAAGGCCATCAACGCCAAGGGGGTCACCTCCACGCTGAATCCGCTGCTGGAGAAGGCCGAGAAGAACGCCGACGCCATCATCAAGTCGATCACCGAGTTGCCCGAGCGGATGAAGAAGGCCAAGCAAGCGGCCGAGACGGCCGAGAAAGAGATCGCCGCGCTCAAGAAGAAGACCCAAGAGACCGTGGTCAAATGGGTCGGTCTGGGCGTCGACGTCTCCGTGATCGCCCTCGAGGTCTGGGGCGGCTTCGGCGCCGGCGGCATGGACTCGACCACCAAATTCCTGCAAGACCCCGCCGAAAAGGCCGACCTGGTGGCGACGAGCGTCAACCTGCTCAAAGAAGCGATCACGGCCGCCGAGAAGCAGATGAAGAAGTAGGGCAGCGAAGAAGGCCTACCTCTGTAGGGAACGCCCTCCGTGGCGTTCCGCGAGTAGGGGACGGCTTCCGACCTCTCATCATCGGCCGCGCCCTGGGCCGTCCTCGAAGTTCGACTGCGCTACGATTTTCTCACTCTGGGCACACTGCTCCGCCCAGATCCAGGACTTTCGGGCCTTAAAGCGTTCTCCCTCCTCATTCCCGGGTGAGGCATTCGTCTCGCAAGGATCTACGCGTTTCACGCTTGAGCAAGCGTTGAAGAACATCGACGACATGGATCATGCGTTGCGCTCTCGCGACATACGAGGGAACGAACACGGTGCCAAGACGAGGAGGTAGGGTGGCGACAGATCCAGACAGCGGGCAGTTGGCACCAGCCGACCGCTGAGTCCCACGCGTCCACAGGCGAGCAAGCAGTGCCACCGGCCCGGATTCATCCCAAGTCCGGGAAAACCTGCCGCAGAAGTTCCTGCAGCCGCTCGGCAGCTTGCCTGTCAAACTGGATCGACTGACTGACTTTATCGGCAAACTGTCGCTCGTCGGACCCTAACGTGTCCAGCTGCAAGTAGCGATCGCCAGCCTTTCCCTCGACGATAGCGTAAAGACACCGAGTCGGTCGATGCACCATAGTACGCTCTTTGTCAGTCGGCTCAAACGCAGTTACTAGTGCCATGGTTCGGCCCGTAGAAGGGTTTTTTTAGCAGAAACACTATCCGACGTGGCAGCACTTACCTACGTGTTTCGATGGCGTAGGTCCGCGGGTGATAGCCGCCATTAATGTTGACGATCTACTTCATGGCTGCAGCAAGTTCCTCGTCCAAGATCGATCGCACTTCTTGGGTGTTCAAACAATCCAGCAGCACCGCCCCGCCACGTAGATTGAGCGACTTGGCGAGTTCGCGAATCCTCCCGCGTCGCTGTCCTGAACTGGTTCCGAGTTGTCCCATGTTCTCACGCAGGAAATCTAGAAAGCCGACACGCACGGAGTTGGCACGGCCCATGTTCCGCTCCAATACCTGCTGGGCGATGTCGAGATCTGATAGTAGCACTTCGGTCAACTCGAACGGGTCGGCGCGCTTTGGGTCGTGAGTTAGGTATCCATACCACCAAAGCCGGGCTATGCCGTTGCGCAGGAGCATCCGGCTCTGGTTTTGCCGCACGAAATAGTGTTCGAGAACGTAGCGTACCTTTTTGGCATCGTCGCCGGTCTGGCGCGACACATCCCACCGCTTTCGCATGTACTTCCAACATTCCGTATGCGTGAGCCGGGTCCACAATCGCGGGTCGCGGGCCTGTACCGGAGTTAGTTTGGGAAACGCGCTGAAAACGATCTTGGTGTTCTCCAAGTCCTTCAAGCCATCCTCGTCCGGCAACTCCAATTCGAGCGGGATGGCTGGCTCCAGCGAACTAGCGAGGCGCACTTTGCCGTTGCCCGTCGGCTTTCCTGCCCACGGTTTGTTGTCTGAATATCGCTCCAAGTTCTGAGCGACATTGCCCCGCAGGTGTCGGACGTGGTGCGACTTGAAGAGGTCGAGCGGCACTAGCGAACTCCTTCTCACGCGGGCGATGCCGCAGAATATGTTTGGGCGGACGCAAGTGCGCGACGGATGGGAAGGCCAAGGAGTTGCTGAGCCTTCTCCAACGCGGTCGTCGCAGAACTGACTGACAATGTATCGATGCGCCTGCGAAGAACTTTGGCCCACTTATGTTCCGTCCCGCCTTCTGAATCATCATCAAGCTGGTGGATCGCTTCGATAAGGACGGGCAGTACCAGCGTCGTGGTTAGGTGATTTGTCAGATGTGGGACGGCTTTCATCTCGCCATAAGCGGTGAAGTCCTGCTCGCAGAGCAGAATACGAATTTTGTCTGCGTCGAAGTCAGCCTCCATCGAGTGATCACCTGCCTTACCGGACTCCTCGACCACCATCAGCGCCCCGACCTTTCGTAAAGGATCGAGCGAGTGGTCGGCGTCGAATGTGTACGCGTCTGCCACAGCGAGGATGTCGCTCGGACTGATGGAGAACACAGCGCCCGCATAGTCTTCATGCGAACCATCGACCGTATATTCGGGCATCACAGCCTTTGCCCGCACGAACGCGTTCACCTCGACGGTATCATGGATTGCGGTGGTTGGGATCGTCGCGCGGTAAGAATCCTCGGTGAAATCGAAGGCACTGCGATAAAGCGTGTTGCTGCATTCGACGTGCATCGTGTAGCACGCCTTTCCTTTTTTGATCGCTTGCAGCAACGTCTTGCTGCTGCATTGGATCTTCACCTTAATGTAGAAGTTCGATTTATCCTGCTCGGACTCGAAAGTTGCTTGGAACTCCGCGCCCGGAACATCGTCCCCGTTTCCGACAACCGGATGAGGGAAGGAACGGTTACTCAGCCGCATTGGATTGCACCTCCTCAGCGGTGACTTGGAGTGAGAGTCGGCGTGGCTCAGCTAATTGGACCTCCACCCGTAGGGCGGTGGACTTTGGAAACGCTACTGGACCGATGCGGCCAAGTGAGGGCACTTCGAGTTTCTTCCCGCCGAGCACTCTCGCTGAATGGAGCCTAACGGGAACGGGGAGTGTGTCGTCGCCAACCGCCGCGACGGCGAGAAACACATCGCCCGTCGGCCTCGGCTGAGGCGGGTGAATCGCGAGCGTGTAAGCGCCAACGGCGAGATCGGTCAGGAATGCCCGACTGCGCACTTCGACCGGGTATCGGCCACTACTCCCTCCGGCCGCACCATTGCCATCTTTCCCACCCTTGCTCCCCTTGTCACCGCCATCGGTTTCGTTCGTGTCGCCACCCTGATCTCCGTCATCGCCGTCCGTGGATTCGTCCCCGGCCCCGACTGAGCTGCCACCAGGGTGCAAAGCCTGCTTCTTTGGAAGACTCTTCCCTTGGATGGATTGGGGTTTTGCCGTTCGGTCAAAGCTCTCGTTTTTCCCCTCACCGTCCGCTGACGCCCCATCAAACGCCTCTTCAGGACTATCGCCGTCATCGGGAAGGTACTGATTAAGGTCGGGGATCGCAATTACCTTCTCAGTGCTGGCAGGCGCGAGCGACTTGATCCTGTCGATGATGAGGTCGTCCAGCTCTTTCTTGACCTTCCGATTCGCACCTTTCTCGGGCAAGTCAGCACTCCAATCATCGTGCCGTGGCGGTTCCATCTGCCGCAGAACTTCGTTTCCGTACTTGTCACAGCATTCGAATACGCCGACGTATGGCACCCGGCTGCGGCCCCGACGAGCGTAAATGACCATGCCTGTCGATCGCACCATCGCGACATAATTCGGGTAGGACTGGTCGCCGGACAGGAAGAAAGTGGAGACGTTTCCAAGATTGGTTAAATGGTGGGTTTGCTTCGCCGCAGGATCGGTATATGCCTGGTAATACAAATGTGCGTCGAAGTCTTTGTGGCTTTGACTGTACTGGGTGAGCAGGCTCGCAAGACTCTTCTTGGAGACGGTGATGTCTCCCACATTCACTGTCAAAATGCCGCGATGAATCGCCGGCCAGAAGTTCTCCAAAATAGAATAGATGATTTCCTCTTCCCACTCCGACGCCGCATTATAACCCAGTACGAATACGTCGGTGCCTTCCTCATCGCGACGGAACGCCTTCGGGATATCTTTCTTGCTTCGGATAGACTTGCCATCCGCTCCGCCGAGAAAGCCAGTAGGTTGTCGCCGCCCTTTCGGACCATCGTGAGTCGTGAGCCGGGCAACTCCTTGGAATGCACTCGACCCATCCTTAATGCGAGTGGAATATAGAACCGTAAGCAGCCGGCTCGCAGCAAATGGGGCGTGTTTTCCAAGGCCAAATGAGCCACCCGCTCCCATCCCCTTCGCGGAGGAGCCGCTTGAGCGGACAAGATTGTACCAACCCTCATCACGATCCGTGTCCGTACCGGGAACTCCGGTAGTGTTTGCATCACCGATTCGAAGGCAAGTCACATTCTTCCCCATAGCGAGTTGATGCGCACGGTCGAAGAACGCCTTCGCTTTGCCATCTTTCGCCCAGTAGCTTCCGCAACGTTTGAGCGCATCGGTCAGTTCGCTCAGCCCCGGAATCTCCGCACGTGCAATGGTGAGAAGCTCGAACGTCACCGTGAACTGCAACACGCTGCTATCGACCAAGAGCAGCCTTGCCCGGTCGTCGTCGGCATGTCGGCCGATGCGGCGAGTGATGGCGATGCCTTCCATTCAGGGCGGATCGCGCGCGCCACCGCCCATTGGCAAAACTGCCATACCACGTTAATCACTGTTTTTAATTGCAAAGGCAGAATTCGCCGGTATCTTTGTCCACATCGCTGGCGCGCCTTTCCTTTGGTGCCAGGGGGCAGCCCTACCGCCAGCTTGAATTACCCTCCCCATTTCAAGGACGTTCCCGTGAAACTCCCCCTTCGGGCGTGGACGCGGTTTCTTTGCGCGCTGGGTTACCGTGCCCAGCCTTCCCGCCAGCTTGAACGATCGCGGCTTTACCGCGGTCTGGCGTTCGAGTGCCTGGAGTCGCGGCAAGTCATGGCCGCTGACCTGGCGACGT
>Ga0335397_10000937_pt1 | contig 39559 bp, 33 predicted proteins | sample MAT04_FD_205740 | JGI IMG/M metagenome (GOLD analysis project Ga0335397, IMG submission 205740) | Freshwater microbial communities from Lake Fryxell liftoff mats and glacier meltwater in Antarctica - MAT-04 (spades assembly) (version 2) ... | reverse complement strand
ATTTCCAAAGTTAATCTTGAAAGAATCGAACTTAAAGCCAAAATTTCCAGTAGAAACCCTGAAGGAAAAATCCATTTTCATTTTAGCGCTCAACTCCATCTTCAGCGTGAAATCCCAGATGCACCCATCTATGAATCTCTCAATCTCGAACCAGATAACATCATCACCGCTACAGGAAAAGATTTTTACCAAAATGGTGGGGCGACATTATTTCACGGCCCCGGGTTTCAAGAAGTTAAGAGAGTTTTAAACATCAGTCCTGAAAAAATTACTACAGAATGTCTTTGGCCAGAACTTACCGCACAGCAACAAGGACAATTCCCCGTGCAATGGGTAAATCCTTACACCACTGACTTGAGTATGCACGCCTTATGGATTTGGACACAACACTTTCATGAAGAAGGTTGTTTACCGGGAAAAGTAGAAAAATTTGAACAGTTTGAAGCGATACCACATAACAAAACATTTTACGTTTCTTGTGAAGTAATAGCTAAGACACCAAGTAGTGCGATCGCTAACTTTATCATACACGATCGCCAAGGAAAAATATACTCACGAATGCTCAGTGCCCACGCCATTATTTGGTCAATGAAACTCCTCCGAAGCTAGTTTAAAACTCAACACCCATATAGCAATCCTAAATCATTTGTGAAAATCTCTGTCAATTCTTCTCTCCGCGCTCTCTGCGCATCTGCGGTTCGTAAAAAAACCAATTTTCACAACTCAAATAGGATTGCTATAACTTGCCACTTCAAAGTTTGGGGAACAGCGTAAATCCTGCCTGTTAATTATCTCTTGCCTAATACCCAAACTCGGAGCATATAAATCGTGGAAAAAATAGCCATCATCGGATTATCATGCCTATTCCCCGATGCTAAAAACCCTGAAGAATACTGGCAGAACATCGTTAATCAAAAAGATTCCACATCCTCTGCAACCGTCGAAGAAATCGGAGTAGATCCGACAATCTTTCACAATCCAGTTAAAGGTACACCAGACAAAACTTATTCTCTCAAAGGCGGATACGTCCGCGACTTCCAGTTTAATCCATCTGAATACAATCTACCATCAGAACTTGTTGCTGGCTTAGATAATACCTTCAAATGGTCATTGTATGCTGCTAAACAAGCAATTGTGCAAAGTGGTTATTGGGGTAATCAGACTGTCCTGGCAAAATGTGGCGTAATTTTAGGTAATTTGTCATTCCCGACAAAATTATCTAATCAACTATTCTCTCCAATTTACCAGAAAGCGATCGCACCTGCTGTCAGAGAACTTTTGCAATACGAAGACTTTGATTTACCTGCTCTCCCAAGTGCAACTAAAGCGTCTTTGTACAATGGGATGATATCTGGTTTACCAGCATCTATCGTTGCTCAAGCGTTCTCACTGTCCCAGATTAATTTATGTCTGGATGCTGCTTGTTCATCATCATTTTATGCTATTAAACTAGCATCTCATTACTTGTGGTCACACAAAGCTGATGTAATGTTAGCTGGAGCCATCAGTTGTGCTGATTCCCTGTTCGTGCGGATGTTATTTTCCGGTGTTCAAGGATATGCACAAAACGGCATCAGCCGCCCCTTAGATAAATCCTCTAGAGGGCTAATTCCCGCCGATGGTGTTGGGATGGTGATGCTGAAGAGATATTCTGATGCTGTCAGAGATGGTGATCATATTCTTGCCACTATCTGCGGTAATGGACTCTCGAATGATGGCAAAGGTAAACATTTATTAAGTCCTAATCCTAAAGGACAAGTTTTAGCTTTTGAACGAGCCTATAATGAGGCAAAATTTAGTCCGAAAACCATCGATTATTTAGAGTGTCACGCCACAGGCACATTGCTAGGAGATACAACCGAATTCAACTCCATAGAAACATTCTTTGGTCAAAATCAAGCTGCACCTCTGGTAGGTTCTGCTAAAGCAAATACAGGTCACTTGCTAACTGCTGCTGGCATGGTTGGCTTGACTAAGGTGATTTTGAGTATGTCTCATGGTGTAATTCCACCAACCATAAATGTTTCTGAACCTTTAACGTCAGAAAAAGGTACAATTTCAGCCGACAAAATTGTTAGAACAGCTACAGCATGGCCTAATAATAACGCACCAATTAAACGGGCAGCTATTAGCGCTTTTGGTTTTGGCGGCACTAATTCTCACCTGATTTTAGAACAAGGAAACACAACACAATCAGTTGAATCAACTCCACCCATTCCACCTGCCAAAATCGCCATCGTCGGCATGGATGCCTTTTTTGGTAACTGTAATGGTTTAGATGCTTTTGAACGCAGTATTTATGATGGAACCCAACATTTTACTTCCCTACCGCCTCAAAGATGGCATGGGATAGAAAATCAAGAAAGCGTACTGAAAGAGTACGGTTTAACAGACGGAAAAGCACCAGTAGGGGCATATATTAAAGATTTTGAAATCGATACTTTATCGTGCAAAATCCCACCGAATGAAATAGAAAAGTTAAACCCACAACAATTGTTACTGCTGAAAGTTAGCGATCGCGCCGTGAAAGATGCGAAACTACAGGAGGGTGGCAATGTGGCAGTAATTGTCGCCGCCGAGACAGAGTTTTCGGTGCATCAGCTACAGCAAAGATGGAATCTATCTTGGCAAGTTAAGGACGGCTTACTCGCCCAAGACATATCTTTACCTGCGGAACATTTGGCGCAACTGGAAACCATCGTTAAAGATAGCATTCACCAACCAGTAGAAATCGGTGAATATGTGAGTCACATCGCCAACATCATGGCGAGTCGAATTTCTGCTTTATGGAATTTCACTGGCCCGGCATTCACCATCAGCGCTGGCGAAAATTCTGCCCTGAAAGCGTTGGAAGTGGCGCAAATGCTACTCGCTACGGGTGAAGTTGATGCAGTCGTTGTGGGTGCGGTAGATTTAGCCGGTGGTGTGGAAAATATCTTGTTCCGCAACCAATTTGCACCAATTAACACGGGTGTCAATACCTTGAGTTTTGACCAACAAGCCAATGGTTGGACGGTTGGCGAAGGTGCCGGTGCTGTCGTCCTCAAGCGCTACGAAGCTGCTAAGGAAGACAATGAACGCATCTATGCAGTAATTGATGCTATGAGTTTCGCACAAGGTAATTCTACTTTGAGTGAGGCTGCGGTAAAACCTGATGCCTCAGCTATCAGTGATGTCTGCAAACAAGCTTTCCAGATGGCAGATATTCAACCCACAGAGGTTAACTATGTGGAAGTCTTTGGTAGTGGCGTTTCCCAGCAGGATGAAGCCGAAATCACAGGTTTATTGCAAGCTTATCCGAAAGTGGGCAATGGTTTGCATTGTGCATTGGGCAGCGTCAAAGCCAATATCGGCCACACCTATACAGCATCGGGAATTGCTAGCTTAATCAAAACCGCTCTCTGTCTTTATTACAGGTACATTCCCGCCACCCCCAAATGGTCTGGTGTCAAAACACCGCAAGTATGGGAAGGTAGCCCCTTCTATGTGGCAATGGAATCAAGACCTTGGTTTGTGGATAAAGACGCTACACGCAGAATAGCAGCAATTAATAGCATGGGTATAGATGGCAGTTACGCCCATTTAATCTTATCGGAAGAACCCAGCCAAGAGGAGCGCGACAACAGATATTTGCAACAAATGCCTTTTCATCTGTTCCCTATCGCAGTTAGCGATCGCACCACTATTCCCGATCTTCTAAACAATCTCCAACATACCATAGAAGCGAGTTCTTCTTTATCAGCTACCGCTAGCCAAACATTTGCTACCTTTGAACAGCAACCTGGGGCTAAATACGTCTTATCAATCACAGGACGTAACCAAAAAGATTTACTCAAAGAAATTGAATCTGCCCGCAAAGGTGTAAATAATGCTTTTGAAAACGGCACAGATTGGCAAACACCACTAGGTAGTTATTTCACAGCAAAACCATTGGGTAAAACTGGAGCAGTTGCTTATGTTTATCCCGCCGCAGTCAATTCTTATATTGGCATTGGTCGCAGTGTCTTTCGTTTATTTCCGAAAGTATTTGAGGACTTAAAAAGTAATAATCTCTACAACCGGGCTGCCGATGTTGAAAAGTTAGTTTATCCCAGAAGCTTACCTAAATTGACAACTAGGCAACTAGAAACTCTCGAAAAGCAATTGTTAGATGATTCGCTGGCAATGTTTGAAAGTGAAATTGCCTTTGCTAGATACATGACAGCAATTTTTCGAGATGATTTTAAAGTCAAGCCGCAATCTGTATTTGGGTATAGTTTGGGTGAAACTAGCATGATGGTTGCCCAAGGAGTTTGGAGTGATTTTGAGGGTGGAAGTAATACCTTAAATTCATCACCTTTATTTGGTGATAAGTTATCTGGGCCAAAAAATGCTGTGCGTGAATATTGGGGATTAACCGATTCACCAAACAACAATTTTTGGAATACTTATGTTCTCATGGCTACTCCATCGCAAATTAGAGAATGTCTAAAACAAGAGAATCGTGTCTACTTAACTCAAATTAACACACCAGAAGAAGTATTAATTGCTGGTGATGATGCCGCCTGTAAGCGAGTGATTGCAACTTTAGGTTGTAATGCGTTCCCCGCACCCTTCGACCATGTGATACATTGTGAAGCGATGCGATCGCAGTACGAGGAAATTAAGAAGGTAAATACCTTACCATCACAGAATCTTCCCGGTATCGTATTCTATTCTGCCGCCGACTATCAACCGATTGTACTTGATAGTGCTGCCATTGCTCACAACATTGCCAAAGGATTGTGCCAAGAACTTGATTTTCCGCAATTAGTTAATCGTGTCTACGGTGATGGAGTCAGAATATTTTTAGAAGCAGGCGCAGGTAATGTCTGTTCGCGATGGATTGACAAAATTCTCGGCAACCAAGAACATATCACAGTCTCTTTGAATCGTAGAGGGATGGATGACCATGCTGCAATGGTCAAAGCATTAGCAAAACTACTCAGTCATCAGGTGAACGTAGATTTATCGCCACTGTATAGCAAAGCTCAAGAAACCGCTAATTCAAATAAAGCAACATTGAGAACAGTTACCTTGGGTGGAAAAGCAATTGCTGCTACTATTTTGAGTGAAGAAAATCGCAAACTTGTTGAAGATTTCGCTGGGGATCTTAAGTGCGAACGCTTCAAAAAACAGCATCCAAATATACCTAATATCCAACAATCTGAAATCACAGATTCTCTTAAGACTTCCAATCATATAAGCCAACAAGAAAGTTATTCCCCTAACATCTTGCCTCAATCAGAAGAAGTCAAACCGAAAAATATCATTGATAACGTTTTTGAGCCGAGAGAACAATTACAATCTTCTGAGTCAATCGTAATTAAACAGCCAATTCCTGTTTCATCCCCACCCTTCAAAACTCAAAAAATTAGTAGCATCATCAGCATGTTCGATTTAAATAAGACCCAGTATCAAAAACTCAATGCTAATAATTCAAAGATAACTAAAGCACACACAGCCTTTTTACAAGCTAGACAAGATTACAGTCAACAAATGAGCGAAATCATTCAATTGCAACTAGCTTGCGCCCAAAACTTACTTAACGACGAATCTTAATATCTCATACCAATTCTCTGTAAACTTTCTCTTCCTTAGCGCCCTTTGCGTCCTTCTCTAACGAGACGCTGCGCGAATGCGGTTCATTTAAAAATTATTACATGCATCTCCCCAGAGAATTGGTATTACTCCCTCTCTCTGCGCTCTCTGCGCCTCTGCGGTTCGTAAATAAAACGTAGACCCTATAAAAAGTCTACCCCCTTCACTTTTATCATCCATTGCTTGTAATCCGAGGGATAACTACCGTGACAACCGTAGATACGGTACTAAGTAAACACAATAACGGTCTTAACTTCTCCTCTTGGTCTCATAACAAAAACCAAGTTTGGAAAGGTTCTTTAGAAACAGTATCTTTTGAGAAACAAACCATCAAAGAGAAATTGATGGTATTAAATAAACCCTGCTACATCGTGAAAGTTGCCGGAAAAATCGGTGTCACCAACGAGGGCTATTTATCCCCAGGTGATAACGGCACAACAGCACAAGTAGAACTCTTAACATTTGCAGCCCCAATTCGCATTCAACAATTTGGAGACCCTAATTTTCTCTCCTCTCATGGAGTGAAATATGCCTACGTTACCGGCGCAATGGCTGGCGGAATTGCTTCCGAAGAAATGGTCATTGCACTCGGTAAAGAGCAAATTTTGAGTTCCTTTGGTGCAGGTGGTTTAACTCCAGAACGTTTGGAATCAGCCATAAATCGCATTCAACAAGCTTTACCTCAAGGGCCTTATGCATTTAATTTAATTCACAGCCCTAATGAACCGGCAATTGAACGCCGGGCTGTAGATTTATACCTCAAATATCAAGTAAGAACAGTAGAAGCATCTGCATTTCTCGACTTGACACCCAACATTGTTTATTACCGTGTTGCTGGATTGGGGTTGAATAGCGCCAATCAAATTGAAATCAAAAATAAAGTCATTGCCAAAATTTCTCGCCGAGAAGTTGCGACTAAATTTCTCCAACCAGCACCAGCCAGAATCCTCAAAGAACTTCTTCAACAAGGATTAATTACCGAGTTACAAGCAACCCTTGCAGCTAAAGTTCCGATGGCTGATGATATTACCGTCGAGGCTGATTCTGGTGGTCATACAGATAACCGCCCCCTGGTTTGTTTGTTACCTTCTATTATTGCCTTGCGGGATGAAATTCAAGCCCAATATCATTACCAAACACCCATTAGAATCGGAGTAGCGGGGGGAATTGGTACACCACAATCAGCATTAGCAGCCTTTATGATGGGTGCTGCTTACGTAATGACCGGTTCCATTAATCAATCATGCGTTGAATCTGGAGCTTGTGAACATACCAAAAAATTATTAGCCCAAGCAGAAATGGCTGATATGATTATGGCTCCAGCAGCAGATATGTTTGAAATGGGAGTCAAATTACAAGTTCTCAAACGGGGTACAATGTTTCCCATGCGAGCGCAGAAATTATTTGAACTCTATCGCGCTTATAATTCGATTGAAGAGATTCCGTTGGCAGAAAGAGAGAAATTAGAAAAGCAAGTTTTTCGCAAAACTATTGCCGAAGTATGGGAAGGAACTGCGGCTTATTTGTCCCAAAAGAATCCTGAGAAACTTGGGAAAGCAGTCAATAATCCTAAACTGAAAATGGCGTTGATTTTCCGTTGGTATCTCGGATTATCTTCCCGTTGGTCGAGTTCTGGTGAAAAAGGTAGAGAAGTCGATTATCAAATTTGGTGTGGCCCAGCAATGGGCGGTTTCAATGACTGGGTACGCGGTTCTTATCTTTCTGAACCAAATAATCGTGGTGTAGTTGATGTTGCTAATCAAATAATGACTGGTGCAGCCTTTTTGTATCGCGTCCAAAATTTGAAAATTCAAGGGCTGCAAACTTCCGATTATTACAGTCAATATCACCCTGTTCGTTCTACATCATTGTTGGAGATTTAAAAATGACTATAAAACAGTCTTTCACAGCAGACGATATTCAAATATTTTTGGTATCTAACTTAGCTAAGTTGCTCGGAGTAGCAACTGATGAAATAGATATCAAAGAACATTTAGAAAACTATGGGTTGGATTCAGCCCAAGCAATGATTCTAGTAAGTAACTTAGAAAAGTTGCTCGGATTTCAACCATCTCCATTGCTTTTGTGGCATTACCCAAATATTGAAGCTCTTTCACAGCGTTTAGCTGAAGAAGTCCAAGAAGGTTCACCAGTTCAAGATACAAAGGTGAAAGCTTCTAATGCCAACGCTGCACCCTCTGTTCTAGATTTAAGTGCCGAGGCTGTTCTTGACCCCACCATCCATCCTGGTGCTGCATCTAATGTACTTTTAGGTGAACCAAAAAACATCTTTTTAACTGGAGGAACAGGTTTTTTAGGAGCTTTTATCATCCGGGAATTGCTACAGGAAACCAATGCGGACATCTATTGTTTAGTGCGTGCTGCTAATGCCGAAGAAGGCAAAAGCAAACTCCAAAATAATCTGCAACAGTATGCAATTTGGCAGGAAGAATTTAACTCCCGAATTATTCCGATTGTCGGTGATTTATCTCAGCCATTGTTAGGTGTTGGTTCAGAAAAGTTTCAAATCTTAGCTGCCAATATTGATACTATATATCATAGTGCTGCTTTGTTGAATTATGTTTTTCCATATTCAGCACTGAAAGCAGCCAATGTTTTAGGAACACAGGAAGTTTTGAGATTGGCTTGTCAAATTAAAGTCAAACCTGTACATTACGTTTCTAGTGTGGCTGTTTTTGAATCCACTGCTTATGCTGGTAAGGTTGTCAAAGAGCAGGATGAATTCAATCATTGGGAAGGTATTTATCTCGGTTACTCACAAACAAAATGGGTAGCTGAAAAGTTAGTTAAAATTGCTCGTGACCGTGGACTTCCTGTAACTATCCACAGACCACCACTGATTTCAGGTGATAGCAAAACAGGCATTTGTAACACACATGACTTTATCAATTTGATGACCAAGGGCTGTCTACAAATGGGATATTTCCCTGATGTAGATTATATGTTGGATATGTCACCTGTTGACTATGTAAGTAAAGCGATCGTTTATCTATCACGACAAAAAGAATCCATAGGTAAAGCTTTCAATTTACAACATCCTCAACCTGCTGCTTTGAAAATGCTAGTTGAGTGGATAAGCTCCTTTGGTTATTCAGTTGAGATGATTCCTTACGAAAAATGGCAATCAGAGTTAATCAATAATGTGACTTCTGCTGACAATCCTTTGTACACTCTACGACCATTTTTACTAGAGCGTTGGTCTGATGAACAACTGACTATTCCTGATTTGTACTTGCAAGCTAGAAGACCTCATATTAGCTGCCAAGATACTCTCCATGCACTAGCAGGAAGTTCTATTGTTTGTCCTCCTATTGACTCTCAATTATTTATGACTTATACCGCCTACTTAATTCAAAGTGGTTTCTTGAATCTCGCTTAGGAATTCACAGCTTGTGTAGGATGTATTAGGAACGTAACGCACCATGCCGGATACTTTTGGTGCGTTACGGAAGCCGTAACACACCCTACGAAATAATTTTGTTTAGTCCATGTTTTTGAGAACTCAGTACTACTGAATAGCTAATATTTCAAATGCCAGCAACAACAGATACATGAACGGCGGCAATATAATTGCCCTGTTTTTTTATGCTCAATCATGTAAATTTTTGGTATTCATCCCTTGACAGAAGCAATCAAGGATAGAATGGTTAGTGTTGGGCATAAAAGTTTGATTTTACCTGCTGGCTTTTGTGAGTAATCAAAAGCGATGTCTGGCGACAAGCCGCTACGCGTCTACGCTAGCAGTTTGAAATAATCGAACTTATTTAATGCACAACTTCTTCGATGCATAAGTCCTAAATTTGCGTTTGGACTTCTACATCTATCCAAGGGATCACACAAGTATTTGAAAAGGTAATAACTCAAGACGTTTCTCGTCGGCTCAGATATTACGCATACTTAATTGTAGAACGAGAATCACTGTAAATGTAACCCAGCTTCATCAAATTGAATTCACTAACATTCTTACATGAACACAACACACCAAAGACAGAGCAAACAAACTGCTCTTATTACCGGGGCAGCCGGTGGGATTGGCTACGAATTAGCGTCTATTTTTGCTGCTCATGATTACAATCTAGTTTTAGTAGACAGAAACGGGCTAAAGCTAGTAGAAATTGCAGTTAAATTTCAGGAAAAATTTGGAAATCTTGTCAAAACTATTGTTAAGGATTTATCTATATCGACAGCCCCTGAAGAAATTTTCACGGAGTTGCAAAAAGCCAATATTAAGGTTGATGTGTTGGTAAATAATGCTGGATTTGGTATCTATGGATTATTTCACGAAACAGACCTAGCTACTGAACTGGAAATGCTACAGGTAAATTTGGTGTGTCTCACCCATTTAACTAAGCTATTTGTGAAGGACATGGTAAAGCAAGGTGAAGGAAAAATCTTAAACGTCTCCTCGGCTGCTGCTTTTCAACCCGGGCCTTTGATGGCGGTTTATTTTGCTACCAAGGCTTATATTTTATCTTTTTCAGAAGCGATCGCTAATGAATTAGAAGGTACTGGTGTGACTGTAACAGTTCTTTGCCCAGGCTCAACCGCATCTGCCTTTCATGAAAGAACGGGAATGGCTGACTCTAAGTTGCTCAAGGGTAAGAGGATGATGGATGCCCAAACAGTAGCCGAAATTGGTTTTCGCGCCTTAATGAAGGGCCAAACCATTGTTATTCCTGGTTTGCTCAATAAACTACTTGCAAAAATCGTCAGATTTGTCCCCAGAAATCTGGTGACAAAAATCGTGAGAAATATGCAGGAAGATAAGTAGGGGCATTGGGCATTGGGCATTGGGCATTGGGCATTGGGCATTGGGCATTGGGCATTGGGCATTGGGGGAGAATGACTAATGACTAGGATTAATACTGCCAACACTTCAAATGCCAGCCAAAATTCGCCACAGCAACAGCAGCAACATAATTGTTAGCAGGTACTAGTTCAAAAAGACTCCAATCTTCAGTTATCTGTAACTTGGCTGGTTCTGTGGGAGTCAGCGATACTTCAACTTGCTCTAACTGGGATAGTCCATCTCCAGTTGCTTTTAAATAAGCTTCTTTACAAGTCCAGTAACGAAAAAATACCTCTTGCTGTTCGTTGGGAGATAGCGATCGCAACATCTCATATTCTCTCGGTAAAAAGAACCGTTTGGCAAGAGCTTCAATATCAGACATCGGGCGAATATATTCTAGGTCTACACCAATTTGGCGGGTACAATTAACCGCACACAAACCCAACCCTTGAGAATGAGACAAGTTAAACTCCAGTCCACTATCAGCAAATGTATCTGCTAATACTGGTTTGCCACGCTGTTGATAATTAAACTGCACTTGTAGGGGCTGGATATCCAAATAGCGACCTAATATAGTTCGGAGAATACCACGACCAGCGATGAAACGCTGCCGATGTTCCTGAAAATAGAACCGTTCAGCACGAGCCGTTTCGTCACTGGAAAGAGTTGCTGCTAAATTTTGTAGTTGTGTTTCCGGTTGTTCAAGGTCTATGCGCCAGACATGAATCTCATCTGGTAACAAAGTTAAATCTGTCGGTGCAGGTAGCCAAATATGATTAGGAGCGGTCATTGAGTCAAAAATTCAAGAGAGTTGTACTCTAGATAGTTTCTTTAATTACGACGATTGTTATGGGTGGATCTGGTTTGACGCTTTAGCGCTACTATATATTGCAATAGTTTATTTAAGACAAGTAGTAAAAACAAGCTAATCTCGTTCACTTTTTTAGACTTCCAAACAATACGACTCCATGCCTCAAGTAGCCTAGCAACTTGAATATTTTCTCGCCTATTACCCTATTCGCTTTTCCTCCAACCATTGTAAAATCCGATTCCATGCCCACCAAAGATCGGGGTCTTGTACTTGACGCTGGCAATTTTTACTACTCAAATAGCCAACATGGCCGCCGTATTGAGTGAGAAACAAATCTATTGCGGAATTGCGATCGCACGCTTGTTGTAATTCTGGTATGATAGCTGGGTCAAAAAGTGGATCATCGGCAGCATATAAAATCAAAGTCGGTTTTGAGATTTGCGGCAGTATTTGTAAAGCACTACTAGCTTGGTAATATGCCTCCACAGAAGAAAAACCTAATCGGTTAATTACCAGTTCATTATCAAAACCCCAAATACTGTTCGCCCGTTCAATCGCTGCTGCGTCAAGGCTTCCCGGATGAGCATCATGGATTCGCCATGCGAGTTTTTTTAAATTTTGGGCAATCCCCGCTTCCAAATATCTGCCGAAAGGCTTCGTAACTAGATAAGATAGCGATCGCTCCGAATCTAAACTCGGACAAATCACCATACCACCGCCAATATCGCTATCTTCTAATCCTAAATCTTCATCCTCCCTAATCACCTCACCAGCAACCTTCACCGCCCATAGCGCCAATTGCCCTCCTAACGAATACCCTGTAAACCAAAATTTTCCGGGACATCCAATTGCCTTAGCAGCAGCAGCGATGCGAACAAAATCTTCCCCCTCATACAAACCATCAGAAGTTAGAGTCGGGGACAGTTCGGCAGTTTTCCCGTGGGCCCGCCAATCAAATAACACCACAGCGTAGCCTTGAGCGTAGGCTTTACGTCCTAGCACCCTCAAATACCATTCCGTCTCTAACTCTCCAGTAATGCCATAAGTACCGATAATCGTGCTATGAGCATTTTCAGGGATGGCAACCAAGCCAAAAATTGGCACACCTTGGCCACCAACAAAGATTTTCTCGTGATAAGACGGTTCTGGGTCTTTAGTAGTACTTTGCCAGTGACGTTTTCCCCACAAAGCAGTGTATACAGTCATCATTAGACCGTTTTGTAAAAACCAAGACGGATTGTAGGGGGGAGTATAACACATCATAGACTATAAGATTTCATGTAATTGAGTCTTGATTTCACAGTCATTTAATCTTAATATTTATGTAAGATTTAAAAACTTTCTTCATCATTGATTCAAAAATCTTTGTATCTATCAAAGGTTGTTAATTATCCTTAATAAGTAGTAATAATTTTAAGAATGCCGAGGATTCTTGTCATAGACGATGACCCAGCGATTTCAGAACTAGTTGCCGTCAACTTGGAAATGGCTGGCTACGATGTTAGTCAAGCTGAAGACGGCATCAAAGGTCAAGCACTGGCTCTCCAGTTACAACCAGACTTGATCATGCTCGATTTAATGTTGCCCAGAGTAGATGGGTTTACCGTTTGCCAACGCCTACGGCGAGACGATCGCACCTCTGAGATTCCGGTGTTAATGTTGACGGCTTTGAGCCAAACTCACGACAAGGTGGAAGGCTTCAACGCTGGCGCAGATGACTACCTCACCAAACCTTTTGAACTTGAAGAACTGCTGGCGCGGGTACGGGCACTTTTGCGGCGGACTGACAGGATTCCCCAAGCAGCAAAGCATAGTGAGATTCTCAACTATGGCTCACTCACCCTCGTTCCCGAAAGATTTGAGGCAATATGGTTCAATGACACGGTGAAATTGACTCACTTGGAATTTGAGCTACTTCACTGTTTACTACAACGCCACGGTCAAACAGTTTCCCCCAGCGAAATCCTCAGAGAAGTTTGGGGCTACGATCCTGATGACGACATTGAAACGATTCGAGTCCATATTCGCCACTTGAGAACCAAGCTAGAACCAGATCCCCGCCACCCCCGCTATATCAAGACAGTCTATGGTGCTGGATACTGTCTCGAATTACCGAGTATACCTCCAGCAAATGAAGCAGCTTCGGTAACAGTCGTTGAATAAAATCACGCTAAATTCCCTTAAACTTTGCCATGACTTAGGCAAGAACTCTCTGTAACTCTTATTCCTTACCGTTTAGTTAAGGTTATTGGTGAGATTTTCCTGTAGGTAGAGACGTTGTATTGCAACGTCTCTACAAATGTAATTGACAGGTAAATTATTTTAACGGTATCAAGTAACTAGAGCAAATATAGCGCTTCTCGAATGGAAGCAATATATTTTGACCTCACTTCCATTCCTCTCTCCTAAAAGGCTACGGTGTACACACAAGTCAAATTACCCCCCTCAATCCCCCCGATGCATTGGGGGGAAGCCGGAAATCTAGTTCCCTCCCCAATCCATCGGGGAGGGTTAGGGTGGGGTAAAAACCAGCTTTTTAAACTACTTCAAACTTGTGTGTACACTGTAGCTCCTAAAAGGAGAGAGGCTTTGAGGCTTACTCCCCAACGCTCGCTCTTAAGGGGCTGTTCTTGTTAGGTCTGTATTTCACGCAATTGAGAACCGCTATATTGAGAGTGCTTAAAAGTGCAAATCAACGTATCCCCATACCTGAAGTCATTTGCTCTGCGTTTGATTTTTTGGTCAAAAAGCTTTTGCAATAATAATTAATATAAACTTTACATATTGTATTGATTAGTGCAATCAAAGATTAGTCAACAAGCATAGCCTTTTATCTATGAAAGCAATTTAATATTTATTTAATATTGAGTCTTGTGAATAAACAAGATTGACATCTAAGGCTGTAAGCTATTATTCATCCCAGTTAAAATTGGCAATAAACAAAACTTGCGATTTTTGTAAGTTTTTCTACTCAAATTTTTGAACTGTCTTTAGCCTAAGCCTTCCGTATTGGAGATTCGTATTTAGCGACTCGCCATTTAAAAAGGCACTGTAGCCAGCTGCTTTGCAAAGAATTAAAGTTTTCTTTGTCTGATTTTTCATGGCAATAAAACTTCAAACTTACTCAAAGTAGCTGGCAATTTTGAGAAACCCAAATTTATTTTGCATTTTTTGTAACCAAAACCCCAGTATGTCATTGACTAATACGATCAACTTTAGAAACTTACAAGGCGATTTATTCGGTGGTTTAACTGCTGCGATCGTTTCGTTGCCTCTAGCGCTGGCATTCGGTGTTGCTTCCGGTGCTGGCCCTGTAGCTGGCCTTTATGGTGCAGTTTGTGTCGGCTTTTTCGCAGCCTTATTTGGTGGGACACCAACCCTAATTTCTGAGCCAACCGGGCCAATGACCGTGGTTATGACTGCGATTGTTGGTTCCATGACGGCAGCTAACCCCGAAAACGGCTTGGCAATGGCATTTACCGTAGTCATGCTAGCGGGAATATTTCAAATCTTTTTTGGGATATTTAAGTTGGGTAAATACATTACCCTCATGCCTTACAGCGTGATTTCTGGGTTTATGTCTGGGATTGGCGTAATTCTGATTATTTTGCAGATTGCTCCTTTTGTCGGACAGCCAAACCCTAAAGGTGGCGTACTGGGGATGGTGCAAAATCTGTTCCCTCGGTGGACTGACTCTATGGGGCAGTTTGTGTTGGCTTTTTTGCCGCCCTGTTTAGCGGTACGCCAACATTGATCTCTGAACTGACCGGGCCAATGACCGTAAGCCCTCTCTACAGGTTCTTGTGCAGCACCTGTGCTGTAGGAGTCAAGCACATCAGTCTTTTTTAAAGTTCATTTAGTTCATTTATTGTAATACTCCTCATCAGAGGAAGCACAAGGAGGTATTCGTGGATTTTTTGTCCCTTTTTCTAATGGACTTCGTTAAGCAATTGCAGTCCCCAACACTAGGCTTTTTGATTGGTGGGATGGTCATTGCTGCCCTTGGTAGCGAATTGGTAATTCCAGAGGCGATTTGTACGATCATTGTCTTCATGCTGCTCACCAAAATTGGTCTGAACGCTGGTATTGCGATCCGCAATTCCAACCTGGCGGATATGGTGTTACCCGCAGCGTTTGCTGTAATATCAGGGATTCTGATTGTATTCATCGCCCGCTATACATTGGCCAAGCTGCCGAAGGTCAAAACCGTGGATGCGATTGCGACCGGGGGTTTGTTTGGTGCCGTGAGTGGCTCTACCATGGCAGCCGCCTTGACGCTACTGGAAGAACAAAAAATTTCATACGAGGCATGGTCTGGCGCACTCTATCCATTCATGGATATCCCAGCGCTGGTAACTGCGATTGTTATAGCCAACATTTACATCAACAAGAAGAAGTATAAAGAAGCAGCCTACTCTATTGGGCAGCAGTCTTTCAGCGAGCAGCGCATTGCGGCTGGCGATTATCCCGATCAAAAAGATTATCCTAGCAGCCGGCAGGAGTATCTCAGTCAGCAGAAGGGTGCTGCGGATAATCGGGTCAAGATATGGCCAATTATCGAGGAAAGCCTCCGGGGCCCTGCCTTATCGGCAATGTTGTTAGGTCTCGCTCTTGGCCTGTTCACCAGGCCGGAAAGTGTCTATAAAGGCTTCTACGATCCCGCCTTTCGCGGCTTGCTTTCGATCTTGATGCTGGTCATGGGGATGGAGGCTTGGTCGAGAATTGGCGAACTGCGTAAGGTAGCCCAATGGTACGTTGTGTATAGTGTGGTGGCACCGTTTTTGCATGGGCTAATCGCCTTCGGTCTCGGCATGATTGCCCACTACGCCACGGGATTCAGCATGGGCGGCGTTGTGATCCTGGCTATCATCGCTTCCTCTAGTTCAGACATCTCAGGGCCGCCTACGTTGCGAGCCGGTATCCCTTCAGCTAATCCCTCCGCCTATATAGGCGCGTCCACAGCCGTCGGTACGCCAGTTGCGATCGGCTTGTGTATACCGTTCTTCATCGGTCTCGCCCAGGCGATCGGCGGCTAATCCCAGACGGGTCGAGGTCTGTCAGATATCCCTTGAACGGGCAGACCAAGTAGATCAATGTACATAATTTAAGGAAGTAACCAACATGTCCAAGCGTGCCAACAAGCTCGTCATCGTCACGGAAAAGATTCTGCTGAAAAAGGTCGCCAAGATCATTGATGAAGCCGGGGCGACTGGTTATACGGTGGTGGATACTGGCGGTAAAGGCAGTCGCAACGTGCGCTCTACGGGTAAACCCAACACTGCCGACACCGATTCAAATGTAAAGTTCGAGGTACTCACCGAAAATCGGGAGATGGCAGAGAAGATTGCGGATCAGGTCGCAATCAAGTTTTTTACCGATTATGCGGGTATTATCTATATCTGTGAAGCAGAGGTACTGTACGGGAGAACTTTCTGTGGGCCAGAGGGCTGTTGAATCGAGACGACGCGCCACCAAATCTTTTTTGGGATATTTAAGTTGGGTAAATACATTACCCTCATGCCTTACAGCGTGATTTCTGGGTTTATGTCTGGGATTGGCATGATTCTGATTATTTTGCAGATTGCTCCTTTTGTCGGACAGGCAAACCCTACAAGTTTGGCATTTCTAGGTTTGTACCAGAGCATTACATGTTTGTAGATCGTATAGATGCACTTAAACAAGCCGTTGCTTTAGTTAATCCTCATGCAACTGATGCTAATAATCCTGGCGTTGGTACTTACACTGACACCTATTTGTAATTCGTAACTTGTAATTCGTAATTGGATTATGAATTACGAGATATAAATTACATTTTTTAATTGGCTCCAAAATGAAACACAAGCAAAAACATGATTTTTTCAGAACCAATACTTAATTCGTTTATCTGGTTAAATTTTCTCACCGGAGGTTTACAGTCTCCTTTACTAGCAACAACTAACGAGGCGGAATATGCTCCTATTGTGCTGACTGGAGTATTGCTAAGTTTAGTAGTTATTTATCTGGCTAGTAAAATTGGTGGCGAATTATTTAGAATAATTGACTTACCCCCTGTATTAGGAGAATTAGTTGGTGGCGTGCTTGTGGGTGCTTCTGCTCTCCATTTGGTAGTGTTTCCCGACAGTGGAGCGGCTGGTAGCGACTCCATTATCATGACTATCCTGCAATTCATTAACAACCTCAGTCCTGATGCAGTCACATCAATTTTTAAAAGCCAGAGCGAAGTTGTTTCTGTGCTTGCCGAACTAGGTGTGATCATTCTGTTATTTGAAATTGGTCTAGAATCAGACTTAAAAGAATTACAGAAAGTTGGTTATCAAGCAACAATTGTTGCTTGTGTTGGGGTAGCTGTTCCTTTTGCGGCTGGTACGGCAGGGCTGATTTTATTGTTTCATGCGCCAGTAATTCCGGCGATTTTTGCAGGTGCAGCGCTCACAGCTACTAGTATTGGGATCACCTCCAAAGTTTTGTCAGAAATTGGGCAATTAAAATCTCGTGAAGGTCAGATTATTGTCGGTGCAGCTGTAATTGATGACATTTTAGGTATCATCGTGTTGGCAGTGGTTGCGAGTCTTGCCAAAACTGGTGAGGTTGACATTTTTAACGTCATTTATCTAATTGTCAGCGCTACAGTCTTTCTCATCGGCTCGATTTTATTAGGGAAATATTTCAATCAGAGTTTTGTTGCCATTGCGAATAAATTGCAAACGCGAGGCAATTTAATTATCCCAGCATTTATTTTTGCCTTTTTCATGGCTTTTCTGGGTAGTGCCATTCATTTAGAAGCTATCTTAGGCGCATTTGCGGCTGGCTTAGTTTTGGATGAAACGGATAAACGCAAAGAGCTAGATGAGCAGGTTAAACCGGTTGCTGATATGCTAGTGCCAGTTTTCTTTGTGACAGTTGGCGCAAAAGTTGATTTAGGCGTTCTTAATCCTTTAGTTCCAGGAAATCGAGAAGGATTAATTATTGCTATCTTCTTAATGGTGGTAGCAATTATCGGTAAAGTTGTCACAGGTTGGGCGGTTTTTGGTCAACCTGGAATTAATCGGTTAGCCGTTGGTGTGGGGATGATTCCCCGTGGCGAAGTTGGGTTAGTGTTTGCTGCCATTGGTGCAGCTAGTGGTACACTTGATAAACCATTGCAAGCTGCGATCATAATTATGGTAATTTTAACAACCTTTTTAGCTCCGCCTTTATTGCGGTTTGCATTTAAACAATCGCCAGAAGAAAAAGAAGCTTTAGAAGAAGCCAATTTAATCGGCTAGTTACTTTTATCCCACTACCTTAAAGCACAAGATAGGTAAAAGAGACTAATTTTATTTTCTCTTCTACCTTTAACTATTATCCAACAGGCAATTTCCGTGTTAGAAGCGTGCATATTCGCAACAATATTTTGCGGATTTTTCGGCATCATCCTTAAAAAGAACCTCGTTATGAAGATCATCTCTATGGATGTCATGAGTACCGGGGTTATTGCCTATTACGTGCTGATTGCATCACGAGATGGCTTATTCACACCAATTGTTTCCAACGCCAAAAATGTCAAATACGCCGATCCGGTTCCCCAGGCGGTTATATTGACGGCGATTGTGATCGGATTTTCGATTCAGGCGTTAATGCTCGTCGGCGTTATGAAGCTGGCACGAGATAATCCGACTTTGGAAAGCAACGAAATCGAGAAGAATAACACGCCATGAATAACATTACGATCGCATGGATTGCACTACCGTTTTTTTTGGGGTTCGTCATTTATTTGCTCCCAAAGGTTGACAAATATCTCGCGATGTGCACAGCTTTGGCTTCCGCAGGATATGGCATGCAGCTATTTGTCGCCCAGTCGCCACTGACACTACAGTTACTAGATAATTTTGGCGTTATTTTAACAGTCGATCAATTAAGCGGCTACTTTATCTTAACTAATGCGCTGGTGACGGCAGCAGTCATCCTCTACTGTTGGCACAGCGATAAGACAGCTTTTTTTTACGCGCAACTGATCATTTTGCATGGCAGTGTCAATGCCGCGTTTGTCTGTTCGGATTTGATCAGTTTATACGTGGCGTTAGAGGTGAGTGGTATTGCTGCGTTTCTGTTGATTGCCTATCCCCGAACTGACCGCTCGATTTGGGTTGGCTTACGCTATCTGTTTATCAGCAACGTGGCAATGCTTTTTTATCTGGTTGGCGCGGTGCTGGTCTATCAGGCGCATCATTCCTTTAGTTTTGCAGGTTTGCGCGTAGCACCACCAGAAGCGATCGCCCTGATTTTTGTGGGACTCTTGACAAAAGGAGGAGTTTTTGTATCAGGATTATGGTTGCCGTTGACTCACTCCGAATCGGAAACGCCAGTGTCGGCGATGCTGTCGGGAGTTGTGGTAAAAGCTGGTGTCTATCCATTAGTGCGGTGTGCGCTGATGGTGGAAGAGATTGACCCAATAGTGAGAATCTTCGGAGTTGGGACGACGCTTTTGGGAGTGTTCTATGCAGTCTTTGAAAAAGATACCAAGCGGACGCTGGCGTTGAGTACTATTTCTCAGTTAGGTTGGATTCTTGCTGCACCGGGCGTGGCAGGCTTTTATGCGTTGGCGCACGGACTGGCAAAATCGGCGCTTTTCCTGATAGCGGGTGTCTTACCGAGCCGGAACTTCAAGGAATTGCAAGATAAGCCGATCGCTACCCCAATTTGGATTGCCCTGGTTATAGCCAGCCTCTCAATTTCGGGCTTTCCCCTGTTGGTTGGCTTTGGAGCGAAGATGTTGACACTGGAGAATTTGGAACCCTGGGAAGCGATCGCTATGAATATTGGGGCGGTAGGAACAGCAATAGTGTATGCCAAATTCATATTTCTGCCGCATGGGGGACGAGAGAATGTACGCCCAGGTTTCTGGCCACCAATTATACTATTAATCGCTGCGCTCATTCTGGCAAGTGCGGTCTATTACCAGGCATATAACATTGCGAATATCACAAAAGCACTCGCAATCATCGGTATTGGTTGGTTAGCGTATTTACTAATTTTTAAACATTCAGTACTCAAGCTGCCGCGTGTCCTTGAACAATTTGACCATTTGATCGGTGTCATGAGTCTGATTTTAATCCTGTTGTTCTGGAAGGGATTTGCATGGTTGGGTATTTAAATCTAATATTGCGACTGACTATCTGGTTTTTGCTCACTGCCGATTTCAGTGTGGCAAATATTATCATTGGCATCAGCATCGCACTTTTATTGCCAGGTGGTAAAACAGCTAAAGAATCATTAAAAGATTGGCTGCGTGTGCTGGGTGAAATTATGGTGGCGATTCCGCAAGCGTATATTGAGGCATTTCAAATCATCCTTCGCCCCCATAAATACGAAGAGATAACGATGGAACGAGTTAAACCAGGACGTACACCAGGGCTTGTATTCCTAGATATATTTCTAATTACCTTTACGCCAAAGACCATTGTTTTGAAATACCACGAAGCAGGCTGGTACGAAGTACATTGGGTGCGACGGAGGAGAAAAGTATGATCCTGAATCTGGTATTGATTGCAATGATTTTGGCAATTCTCATCCCCATGTATGAGGCATGGCAAGATGATGATATTTGGCAAAAAATGCTTGCATTTGCCAGTGTTGCCACCAAAACTTCAATCATGATCCTGGTGGTATCCGTCTTCCGTGATGATTGGATGATTGGTGTTGTCGGAGTCATCATCCTAAGTGTGGGAAACGCTGGCTTAATGTTGCTGGCTCATGTAATCAAACGAATGAACGAAATATGATTGACTTTTTCAGCTATATATGCATAAGCTTAGGGCTTGTCTTCTGGTTTTGGGGAACCTTTCCTCTGTTGGGCAAGCGATCGCTATTATTCAAACTCCATAGTCTTTCGGTTGCAGATACTCTTGGATCGATGAGCATCGTTATTGGGCTGCTCTTAAAGATACCTAGCGAATGGCCGCTGCTCATCCTCGCTCTCATCTCCTTGGCGATCTGGAATACAGTGCTGGGCTATGTGTTGGCTTACTGTTCTAGTAGCGAGGGTAGCCATGAATGATAGCTATATCTATGTGATCATCGCTCTGCTGCCATTGGCTGCTTGTATGCTGGTATTCCAAGTCAACCCATACCATGCGCTGGTAATTCGCGGCATATTGGGAGCGATCGCGGCAATGGTATATGCGGTTTTAGGAGCGCCAGATGTTGCTTTAACTGAAGCATTGGTGGGTACTATGCTGGCAATTACCCTTTACGCGATCGCAGTGCGTTCATGCTTAGTGATGCGTCTTGGCTTGGTCAAAGACGAGGCAAATGACGAAAGCCATTTTGGGCAACTGATGGATGACTTACGCACAATTTTTCGCAAACGCCAGATGCGTCTAGAACTGGTACCATACCCAAATACCCAAGCTTTAGAACGGGCGCTGATGGATAAAGAAGTCCATGCCACCTGTGTCAGACGAGAACACGCTGATCCAGACGAGGCAACCAGTGAGGACAAAAAACAGTTTTATCACACCGCCATTAGGGTGAAACGCATCTATGAGATTATGCAAACTGAGCTTACATCACCAGCGACAATCCTAAGTTATGTAAGTACACCAGCTGAAGGGGAAAAGCATAAGTAACCATTCTCCGACCTAAAGGTACGGAGCTTTGTCCCCCTCCCAACACTACTAACAATTACTTGTTTACTCATGTTGTTTGCGGAACTTCGGGCGCGGTTACGATTGATCGCTAGGATGTACTCACCCCCACACCCCAAGACTCGATTTTCGTGGATACGCGTTATCACACTCAGTTACTATTCATTTGCCTTGAAAGCGAGTTAACTTTCTGCGTTGAGCTAATTTCACTGTTATTTAATTTTACAAAAAAGCGTATGAAATGGATCTACATTGCAGCAGGGATAGCGCTGTTTGTAAAAATGCTCTTCTTACCGAATTCAGCGCCAGTCGTACCGGATTTCTCGATCGTTGAATCGATTGTTAAAGATGGTGGCATACCCAATGCGGTAACAGTGATCATTCTCAGGAATCGGTTGTATGACACTATCTTCGAGGTGGTGGTATTTACGATCGCAATTATGGGAGTTAATTTTCTGCTGGCGAATGAACAGCCGTCCTGCGCGATCTATCGTTTCACAGATCAACCATCCATTGTGCTGGCGCGTCTGGGAGCAACTATTGCCGCGTTGGTAAGTATTGAACTAGCTATTAGGGGGCATCTCAGCCCTGGCGGTGGTTTTGCGGCTGGAGTTGCAGGCGGAACTGCGATCGGGTTGATTGCAATTACTTCATCACCAGAGTGGATGCAAGGGATTTACCAGCGCTACCACGCCGCTACATGGGAGAAGGTTTCGGTTCTTGTTTTCATTGTACTGGCGGCTATAACTCTGGCTGGAATTGAGTTACCGCACGGGGAAATGGGCGCACTTTTGAGTGGGGGGATTGTCCCCTTGCTGAATATTCTGGTTGCAATCAAAGTTGCGTTGGGTTCGTGGGCGGTGATTTTGGTTTTTATTCGTTATCGGGGATTGTTGTAAAAGATAATTTAGGATTTTTTCTCAGCGCTCTCTGTGCCTCTGTGGTTTAAAATAATTTTTTGAACCACAGAGGCGCAGAGGACACAGAGTAAAGAGGTTAAAGAGGAATTTATTTTTTGTACTTTATATTTGTGGGAACTGCTATATCCAAAATTAGGCAATTCGAGTTACTTGCTGATTCACGCGGGGACGACCAAAACGTTCCCAAGCACTCCCCCCTCGCAGAAATAGCTCGAAAAAGCGCAATGGTTCACCTGAATCGCCTCTTGACCAACCGGAACTACCAGGAGCAAAGGCTAAAGTTCCTTCAGACACTTTGAAGCTACCATCAGAATACACTGCATCACTGACCACATCTCCAATTCGGATCACGATTTTGGTTTCAGGCTCCAAGTTAAGTGTATGGGCCCCAATGGTTGTTTTGATGTTGCCGTAGCCATCAATCCAGGCGATTCGATCCGGTGGAACATCTGGGATTTGCTCGCTCTTAAGGCTATCTCCCAGAAGGCTGAAATCTTCATTGATAATGGCAGCAGCAGCCGGAGGAAAGACATCCCGTGAGCGAAACTGCGAACCACCACGAGAAACGTTGACCACTCGCAACTCCTTTGTATAGTCTTTGATAAAGGAGAGGGTGTAGCCCGCATTCACACCCACGACTTTTACACCATTGGATAAAAGCGCATAAGTTAGTCCTTCACCTTCATTATCCCGACGGGCTTCAGGATCATCCTGACGAGGCGCACAGTTATGATAAATTAGGCGATCGCTAGAGCCAGGGTTGAGTCCTAGTTGGGCAATCCAAAATCCCGTTGCCAATGTACTAAATGCTGGAACCGAAAGCAAATGAATTTGGGCATCGGGAGAAGCCATCAGCAGACGTTGTGTGACTTCAACAAATGCCGGATCTCCTGTACCGTAGTCTGCAATGACGCAGATAAACATTCTGCTGATACTTTTAACCGAGACATTCTCCGACATTTGAGATATCGTGAACATCCAGTACAACATCACCAACTGAGTCGGTGAAGGTGGTATCCCACATTGCCTTGAGGAAAATCCCCACGGCTCCATTAAAATCCCGTGGTATTTCATAACCACAGTTAGGACATCTAAAGTTCTTAGAACTACCAAGTTTTCTATGAACATGACCGCACTTCGTGCAAGTCTTAGATGTATATTCTTCAGTTATTCTCACCAACTTGGAACCGTAGCGGTTACACAAGTGTTCAAGGGTTTGAGAGAACTGATAGAAAGCCCAAGTCATCATTGCCCTGGCTGTCTTGCTTCTTAGCTTCCGTTTCTTTTTGACTACCATCTGGGAAGTCTCAAAGGTAGGAAACACAATCACATCGTAGTTTTTAGCAAGATACGAACCTACTTGTTTGTGGCACTCAGAACGCAGGTTTTTAATCCTGGATCTGAGCCTTTCCATTGCAAATCTTATCTTGTATCTAAGACGTTTGAATTTATGCCCAACGCTCCGGTCATGCCTTGATTTTAGTTTATCAAGGTGTGAGCAAAGTTTAGCTATTTTACTGAAATCTCCATTGCCAAATTCCAGAAAATCGCTACCATCAAAACCAGTCATGAAGGTTCTGATGCCGGGGTCAAGTGCGATTACTTTGTTTGTAACATATACTGATTGCTCGAACTCCACAGGGAAGTGAGCGAACCATCGACCCAAGTTAACGGTCAGTTCTGACGACCCATCAGTTAGAACGCAAAAGTCTTGCCCCTTGAATTCGGGCTTTGGTAGATGCTTAGTTGTTGATACCATCCATCTACCGTTTTTGTAGGCTGATGGGTCAAACTGAATGGTTAGTTTTTGGTCACGAATGCTACGAAACTTGGCAATCTTTAACCCGGATTGAGGATGTAGTTTTTTATCCTTGCCCTTGCCAATTGTCTTAGGATTCTTATCTGTTTCCGACCATGCTGTATAAGCTTCCATCGAAGCATTATCCAGTATTTTGGAAACATTTAAATCTAAACACCACTGAGGAATTAAACCAGCCGATTTCAGCATGGTTCTAAATCCCATCTTTCCACCTTTCTTACCGATTTTAATGAATCCTTGATTTTCATTCAAATAGGCAATAGAAATGTTGTAAACTTTACGAACCGCAGCAACCCATCTCTTCCAAATAACCTCAAGCTCCTTTACCGGATACACTCGGTAACTCACTGTCTTCAGTAACTTGTTTTTTGTATTTTCGCAATCCATACAATCGACAACTGAAGACATGGATGATGGCAAGGATATCTTCGACCATTTCCCGTTCTGGGCTGAGGTTCGTTTGGTTGAGAACCAATATTTTAGTCTGCTGCCTAGCACACAACCATGAGATAAGATCGAACCCAAAGCGACAAAGCCGATCTTTGTGGGCAATGACAATAAGTTTGCAAGAGTTTGTGAGAACTCTGTCCAGTAAGGCTTGAAGACCTTTTCGTTTGAAATTGAGTCCTGAGCCGATGTCAGTAATGATTTCTGCGTCGGGGTAACGAGATTGAAGAAACTCAACCTGTTGCTCAAGGTCATTTTTCTGACCGCGACTTGAAACCCTGGCATATAGCAAGACAACTCGTTCATCTGCGGGATTGCCGCGTCGAACAGGGATAACTGAATCGAGGTTATATCTTCGTTGCCCCCCTTGGGTAAAGATGCCTTCGATTTTCCCGTCCTCAAGCCATCTTTCGAGTGTTTTGGTGCTGACTCCCAATCTGGTAGCAGCGACTCTTGGAGGTACATAATTTATCGACATTCAAGTGTTTTTAAGCTTCTTTGAGAAGCATAAAAACACAATGTCCGGCAATGTCTAGATTGTTAGGCTATTTCATGTCCTATCCTTAACTCCTTCTGATGGGTGTAATTTGCAATCAATGGTTAGACAATGGTTGTCCTTCAAAGGCTCCAGTGAACCTGCCTCATCAGCAGTCTACGTGTGATCTCAACTATATGCAAGATTTCTAGATAACATTGAGCGCAATTTTCCAGCCAAAAATACTGGAACTACACAACTTAGATTAATTACATCAGTCATCATGTGATTACAGGTTTAAATAAGCAGTTGTCTGCTCATTTCACTCCTATTAATAACCTTAAAGTCTTAGTCAACGCAATGAAAACAATCACTTCACTTTTTAGCGAAGAACGCAACCAACTCCAGACAGATATTGATAACACAACCAACATCGAGGAGATAGTTAAGTTGGTTCAGAATCGACTTGATAATCTTGAAAGAATTTACATTGAAAAACTTAATCTGGCTCAAATTCGTCTGGCTTCCTTTTTCCTGGATACCCTGCGGCAGTCCATCGCTACTCTTGCTGCGGCTAACTATTCTCAAATTGCTCCAACAGAGCAAAAGCAATTTACCAACCCAGGTACAAAGTTTTTTTCCAGCAGATTAATCCTAAAATTGCTAAAGGGGCTAATTTATATAGGCATCTTAGGTTCGTTGTTCTCTTTAACTAAAACTACCCCAGGTGCATGGATGGCTATCTTGTTAACCTCTCTACTTCTAGGGGTAGAAGTTGTACTTCAACTCGAATTAAATAACCAGCAAAATTCTATATCTTCAGAGCTATTGGAATTACCTAAACCTATGCTTCGGGTTGATAGCAAAGTATTTTTAGATCATCTTGGCGATGCTCTCAACACTATCGACCTAGCAGTAGCTAGAGTAGAAGAATGGAATAAACATGAAGGCGACTTAGCAATAGAAGAACTTCCAGAGCTATTAAATTTTCTGCAAAGGCTAATGGGCGCATCAAAACTTGATAAACCCCAAATGGCTTATGAACTTGCAAAACTTCTGCCACAGATTTTAATGTCTCAGGGAATTAATGCTCAAATTTACCGACCAAATGACCCTCACAGCGATCGCAAGTTTTTTGACTTCGAGCCAAGTATCGACCCCGATACCAAAGATCACGTAACTCTAACTCCGGCTTTGTTAAAAGGCGATCGCTTGATTAGACGCGGTAGGGTAATTGAGCCAGCATATTCCTCTTCTAGAGAATAATAGACATTGACATCCTCACCGAGCTAAAGCAACGGTGATTCCAAGAATCACTTCTTGGTTTTTCTGCTTCATAGCAACTGCCTCCACCCTCAAGGAGATTTGGTCTTACGTTCGCTCCACAGACTAGCCCCGCAAGCCCTGCGGTTTTAAAAATAGTCAAAAAAGCTTATTTACTTCATGTCTTTCAAGGATGTTTACCATTGCCTCTCAAGCTTTTCCCGGTCTACCGATTTTTCTGCGCCGCCAGTTAAACTGGACTTCGCTCGTTAGGCTGTCTGATCCATGCGTCACGGGTGGGTCAACGACCACATTCAATCTAACACAAAGCCGTCCTAGAAGGACGGGGTTTTAAACCCAGTAATTAGGATAAGGGTATGGAAATTTTAGAAACAATCGGTTTTGATTTGGGACACGGTGAAACGGCTGTAGCTAAAGCGATAGTGGAAAGCATCGACCCCCCCCAGATGCTGGAGATTAATAACAAGAAGAACCAAATTACAGCCCTTGGTTGGCATCCTAAACTCGGTTATCTTGTCGGAGAACAAGCATTAATTCAAGCTGGCGTTACCCAACTGGCAATTTCATTCAAGCAAAAACCCAACAACGATCCCAAATATCGGGAAACAATTAGCACTTTTGTCGCAACCTACTACCGCCTTTTGAAAGAAAGCAAACAACTTGAAGGTGGGGAAGGTAGCTATTTTTACATCGGTTGTCCTTCAGGATGGTCACTTAGCGATCGCACCGAATACCAAAAGCTACTTCAAGAAGCTGGCATCCCTCAAATAAATGTTGTACCTGAATCGCGGGCTGCTTTCATGCAAGCCAAAGAAGCCGGGAAGCTGGAGTATGACAAACTTGTTGGATCGGTGCTAATTGTCGATATTGGTTCTTCAACCACAGATTTTACTCTGGTTAAAAGCTTAGAAGAGATACCGATAGATTTCGGGAGTAATACTTTAGGTGCATCTCTAATTGACAAAGCTATTTTTGCCCGGACTCTCGCCAACCACGAACAAAAAGTATTACTCGAAAAAGTATTTAAGGAATATCCGCATCACCAAGCTCGTTGTGAACTTGCTTGTCGCAAAGCTAAAGAAGATTACTTTTCTAATGAACAACTATACAACGATCCTGAATCCTTTGCGCGTGGCTTCGAGTCGATTAACGAACAGATTTATTTTATTCCCCAAGTCAATAAATTGATGATGGAGGAAATTTTAAACCAGCCCTTACCGGAACTTGGGCATCATAGTTGGGTGCGATCGTTTAACGACTCTTTAACCGAGGCGAAAGAAAAGCTAGAAAAATTAGGAATCGTGCCGAAACTTTTGCTGATGACTGGCGGTGCATCTCGCATGAAGTTTACCCACTTTCTTTGTCAAGAAATGTTTCCCGAACCAGAAACGCTGCTTCGCCCCGATCCAGAACCGGAACGGTGTATTGCACTGGGTTTAGCACGAGTAGGACGATGGGATCTGCGTGCTGCTGCTTTTAAGCAAGAAGTCAACAAACTATTTACCTCGAACAAGCTCAAAGATTTGATTAAGAGGCATATCCCGGAGTTAATCGAATCACTAACTAAGCCTTTGACAGATGGCTTGATTGTCAACGCAGTTAAACCAAGTTTAAAAGATTGGCAAAAAAACAAAATACGAACTTTAGCAGATTTGGAAACAGTTTTGATCAGTCGGGCAGAACAATGGCTCAAAAGCGATGCCTCCGGCAACGTCTCCGACGAACGCGCTGTGCAGATAATTAATCATCAATGCGCTTCTTGGTTTAGCAATAAAATCCAACCCGATTTAGCTGCACAAACCGATCCAATATGTCGAAAGTTTCAGATACCTAGAAGCAGCTTGAGGTTCCAGGATAGCATTGACCCAAATTTTGTTAACCCAGAGTTACGGATTGGAGATGCTATTTTGGCTGAGACAGTGGGCTTTATTGTCAATGTAGTAATTGGTGGAGGCACTGTAGCTAGCATCATCACTCTCATTTTAACTGGACATTTAACCTGGCCGATTGCACTAGTATATGGGGCTTCGGTTATGGCAGCAGGAATGGAGTTAAATCGCAAGAGTGTTCAAGAAGTAATCAAGACAAATGTAGATGTACCTAGTTGGGTTCGTTCTACTTTTTTGAGTGACAAAAAAATCGATGATATGTGTGAGCAAATAAAGCCTGACTTAGAGAAAGCTCTTCAAGAACAATTGACAGCAGATCAAGAGGCTTTTGATAAACTGATTAGTAAAGTTGAGCAAGGGCTTCAAAAAACCCTTTCTACCAAGGTTCAATCTTGCATAATTCTGATCCAATAACAGTGATGTATGGTATTAAATATAGTTTTTATAATCTCAGCGCTCTCTGTGCCTCTGCGGTTTAAAAGGAATTTATTTAACCGCAGAGGCACAGAGAACACAGAGAGAAGAGGTTAAAGAATAATTTATAGACTAAAATTTTCACCTACTTTGAAAGGGCTAGTTTTATAACAGTAAAAAAAGAGGTGAGCTTAGAGACAAAAGTCAGTTAATTAAATATATAAATTACTCAAAATTCAATGATTCAAACAATAGTTGTCTTACTGATAATTGGACTAATTATAGCTGGAATTTTAGCCAATCCTATCCTAGTAAAAAGGCGAAGAAACCGTCTCAAACACCGTCCTTTTCCCCCACTGTGGAATGCGATTATTGAGAATAATCTTCCTATTTATCTGTGTCTCTCTCCCGATGAAATCAGACGACTTCAGGGACATATTCAAGTATTCTTAGCAGAAAAGCAATTTATTGGCTGTAGAGAATTACAGGTGACAGAAGAAATGAAACTGACCCTTGCTGCGATCGCCTGTTTACTCCTATTAAATGAACGTGGGCAATACTTCCCTAGACTTCGTTCAATTCTGGTGTATCCCAACGCTTATTTTGTTCAGGAAACGACTTCCATCGGAAATTATGTTGTTGAAGAAAGGCGTGTGGCAAGACTGGGTGAATCGTGGACAAATGACCAATTAGTACTATCTTGGGAACAGGTGAAACAAGACATTAATAACTGGAAAGATGGACGTAACGTTGTGCTTCATGAATTCGCCCATCAGTTAGATCAAGAAGATGGTAAAGCTGAAGGAGTTCCTATACTGCAAAGCAACTCAGATTATGCTATATGGGCGAAGGTGATGACAGAAGAATATCAGCAACTTTGTAGTGATGTTCTACAAGGCGTAAAGACGGTAATGGATAGCTATGGCGCAACGAATCCCGCAGAATTTTTTGCCGTAGCAACTGAGACATTCTTTGAGAAACCGCACCAATTATTGTCCAAGCATCCGGCACTTTATGAGCAACTGCAACGTTACTATCAATTAGATCCTGTGCAATGGGTTTAAATGCACCATCTACGCGTACTTCTCTAACGAGACGCTGCGCGTTCGCGTAGCGTTCCGTTGGCGCAGCCTCTCGTAGAGAAGGAAAGGCGGTTCGTTCTTGTACTATAGGCACATCTTCATACAGAATTGGTATCACCCGCCTGGAACTAAAGGTTTTAGGTATACAGCAGATTGCAACTTGGTGAGGTACAGATGATCTTAAGGGCACAGCAGTGCTGTGCCCCTACCTGTGTACTTCATTTACCTGAAAAACGCTGTATTTAGTCATCGACAGACGACTTTGTTTCTGCTTTTGTTGCCAAACTCGAACTTATTCACATTTAATATAAGTAATTTCATAGGACTTACGCACTGTACAAAAAAATTATGTTGTGCATCAACGTAAATACGTCGTTTCAGGGTTTTATTAATCATTTTTTGAGGATAAATAGACCCGTGCTGTAGGGGCACAGCAATGCTGTGCCCTTGCGACAGATGTGGTTTTTTAAATCATTCATATTTGGTCTTTTCTGTCAATGCGTAAGTCCTATTTCATTACTTTTGCGTTACTAGAGTTTGTGAATTATGAACTATATAGTTGCTCAACTTAAGTATTAAATAAAATTATTACCAATACTCTAGGAAAAGCAAAGACGTGAACCGTTTCAAAAAGCTATCCTCAATTGTGTTCCTGCTATTAGCCTTCATTTATCCACCTACTTTGGCTGAAGCCAAGGATAATACTCTAAATAATGTTCTCAATGAACCAAGTCTTGACGCACAGATAAAATTAGTTGGAGAGCAAAGTGAAGAGCTTTTGTTAGCTCATCGACGGACTCGACGACATTATCATAGACGGCAACGGACTGGACAATATAATTATCAACGCCAGCAGAATCGACGACATTATTACAGACGACGCTATCGCTCTGTACGTTATCACGGACAACCATATCGTCACGGAGAATGGGAACTTGTGCGTGATCGTCATGGACGATTAATATATGATTGGCAGCGTTAATAGTAAATACACCCAATTTTCCCAGTGAATCTTTATGCGTAAATCCTAATTTAGGCGGGAGCATCCCAACTTTGACGCACTTTTCTTTACCTAGACCTGGTGTAATTTTAAACTAGAAGGTTTTCATCGCCAGAATCTTCAAAGCTACTGCTTCAGGGACAGGCATCACTGATAACCGATTTCCTTGTCTCACCAACATTAACTCTTCGGCGCTAAACTCTTCTTTGAGTATTGATAACAAGATGGGGTTAGAAAAAGTCTCAACAAATTCTACTACAACTGTTTGCCACCGAGGGGATTCCGAACTCGATTTCGGGTCGTAGTATTTACTTTCTGGCTCAAACTGAGTCGGGTCAGCAATATCTTTTTTCACCACACGCATTAACCCAACAATACCGGGAGGATTAGTGCTGGAGTGATAAAAAAAAGCTAAATCTCCTTCATCCATTTGGCGCAAAAAATTGCGAGCTTGATAATTGCGAACACCGTCCCAGATAGTCTCATTTTGCTGTTTAAGGTCAGCAATGCTATAAGCTTCTGGCTCTGATTTCATTAGCCAATAATTCATCTACACAAATTATCTATATACAAATAACAAGGGGCAAAATCCCCTTGTATTTGAGATAATAGCTGGATTTACGCCCTGCTGTACTAGTGAATTTAATTGCGGTAAGCTATGACGGCATAAAATGGATCTCCTCCAGCTGCACCCAACCACTGTAATAAATTCGGTAATGTTGATTTATGAGCTATAACTTCTGCGGTTGTAAATCCTGGAACTGAGGCAAAGTAAGCTTTGACTAATTCTACTCGCTGTGCATCTGTTGCCTCCCGCCAAGCTTGAATCGCCTTTTCAAAAAACATGCGGTTAGAAAAGCTAATAATTGCGACACCACCGGGTTTCAGTATGCGGTAAATTTCAGAAAATACTGCTTCTGGATATTGCACATACTGCACAGATACGCAATTGAGAACAGCATCAAAATCTTCATCTGGTAAAGGTAGCTGCGGATTTTCGTTAAGATTTTGCACAAAGTAATGATTTAAACGAGGATTTCGTGCTAGTTCCTCACCGTTGAGTCCGTGTCCTTCCACATGGGCAAACTGCATCTCTTCTGGCAGATGGGATACCCAGCTGCTCATCATATCAAAAATGCGGGTGTTCGGTTTGAGGCGATCGCGATATAAATCCGTTAGCTGTTGAATAAATCCTTCATCCACATGGGTAACAAAGCGGGGATAGGCATAGAACAGCTTATCGTCTGTATCGTCTAATTTCAGGCGTTGATTCGGTCTTAACTGCATAAATCTCTGTTTTGAAGGACTTTTTCGGAAAATTACTGCAATTTCAGATTTTTTTTAACAAACACTATGTAACATATTTTAATAACAGCAGGACAAAAAAACGAGTCTAAATAGCAGCATTCGATTTTTATCAATTCAATGTTATATAAACTACACTTCTTGCAGCATATTTGGCGACAAATCCGCCTAGTAGCACCATTACCCTATTTTAGTTTGTTAGTTTGGATACTGCCCTTATTACTATTTACTTCTGGGCACAATAGCCTAATGGCACATGATGAAGCGCTTTATGCATCGCGTGCCCGTCTGATGTTTGATTCTGGTAATTGGATAACTCCTTGGCAAAATGCACATCATAAAACCCCTGGCCCTTATTGGATAATTGCCAGTTTCTACAAGCTGTTTGGTATGAGTGATACTAGTGCGCGTCTTCCTAGTATGATTGCTAGCATTTTTAGCTTATGGCTTGTGTATGAAATCGGCAAAAGTATGCTAGGCAAAAAATTAGCTTGGCTAGCTGCTGCAATTTTAAGTGTGGAATTTCTCTGGCTGCAATACTCTCGCTTAAGTACACCTGATGTCCCGATGGTTCTCTTGGTACTTTTAGCTATTTGGTCTTTAATAAAAACGGAATTACATCCTAAATATCGCTATTTTTGGAGTTTTCTTGCTGGTTTCAGTTTAGGTTTAGGTTTCTTAGTCAGAAGCTTTATGATTTTTTTGCCAATCATAGCTTTATTCCCTTATTTAATTTGGGAACATCGCCGTCATCGTCATCTTACTAACCCAATTTTATATTTAGGCTTTTTCGTAGGTTTAATACCTACCTGTGTTTGGCTGTGGTTAAGCTGGCAGCACTACGGAAATCAGAGTTTTCAGGAGTTGCTCAAGTTTGTTGTGCAGCTAGGTTCTGAGAATAATGATAGAAATGATCGGCTGTTTTATCTATGGAATATTCTTTTAAAAGCATTTCCTTGGACTTTTTTCGGGCTTTTAGGTTTGTTTTTGACTGTCCGTCATCCTATTCCTCGTTATCAGTTAATACTAGTTGGCTTTCCACTTGTCCTATTTTGTGAACTTAGTCTTTTTAGCACTCGTCTCCCTCACTATAGTGTTTGCCTTTATCCGTTTATAGCTTTGTTTGCATCTGTGGGTTTAACCTGGTTAGGTAGTATTTATCAGACAGGAATTCTCCCCAAATTACCTCTTGAAAGAGGTAAAATAAGTAATATATTAAGCCTTTTTGCAAGGAATAATCTTCCCCGAAATCTCAGTTATGGCTTTGGTGGGTTCGGTATTTTACTTGTTATAGCGAGTATTAACATTTTTAGTTCGGGTGGTTCTAACATCCGCAAGTATGCAACTATTGGCTTGGCTATGGGTTTGGGTTGGTTAATTTTACCTGTGGTATGGATTAGTCGTTACCACTTTGGCAAAAAGTTTCTCACAGCGCGTTATTGGATTGCAGGTTGGTTAATTCCCTGTTGGCTGGCTTTAGCGATGACGGGTAGCATAGGGCTTTTAAGTGACTATAACCCTGTTTTAAAAACTTTTTTACAACAAAGTGCGATCGCCTCAATTCTCCAATCTCATCCTCTCTACTTTGTGGAAATAGACCAAAAAACCGAAGTACTGCTTAATTTCTATCTTTCTATTCATCCCCAACAAGTAAACTCTATTTCCCAAATACCAGCTTTGAGCTATGCTTTAATCTATACTGCCCAGTCCCCTAAATTATCTCGGACTCACCGCCTTGTCGGTACAGTCAAACAGTACCAGTTAATTCAAGTTCTTCCCTAAGACAGATGCAAAATAACTATTGCTAAAAAAGGTTAGCATAGTTAAAATAGTACGTATGCTAAGTATTTTGCTAAATGGTTTCTACATCTAATCATTCCCCAGCTTTAGATTCGTGGCAGCAAAATCTGGCACCATACAATTTGGGCTACAGAATCAAATTAGTCTCGCAATTGCTCGGACGCAAGCTTACAGAGAAGCTAGAACCCTTTGGTCTTACGCCATTTCACTGGCTGGTGTTGTGCTGTTTATGGCAAGAAGATGGTTTACCTACTTCTAGTATTGGAGACAAACTCAAACAAGTAGGAGGAACTTTAACAGGTGTACTAGATCGGATGGAAGAACGCGGCTTGGTGCGTCGAGAACGCGACACCCACGATCGCCGCATCTGGCGAATCTGGCTCACTGATGCAGGTAAGGAACTAGAAGTTGTCTTACCACCAATAGCCGCAGCCGTGCGTGATGAAGCGATGGATGGTATTTCCTCTGCTGATCGAGAACTGTTTTCCCAAATCTTGAATCGGGCGATCGCTAACCTCTCCTAAAGATAGCCCCATAATCACCCGACCGGGGGAAGCACTGTAAAGATTTATTTTGAGGATGATTTCAGGTTCTTGTCTTCGCAAGTGGAAATGAATGACTGGTAAGGCTTTTGGAAAACTTTTCGATCTACTCAGGACTTACGCAACTGGCACAGTGCGATCGTTATTCAATAGTATATGGGTACTAGATAAGAGTGGCGTACCCAGAGTGCATTGCTGAGATTAATCTCAAGATTCTACGGACGTTGTACAACAAGTGTGTAAAGTTCGATGGAAAGTTGAGGAGTTTCACCGAGAATTGAAACAATTGACTGGCATTAAATCATGTCAATGCCGTAAAGGTCGTATTCAAAGGAATCATGAAAGCCTCGTGCTATTTTAGTCTGGCTTAGGCTCAAAGATTTAGCTTATAAATCTGCTGCCGTGTATTTAATCGCTAGCAACCTCTCTCTTGATAGAGGCTAAAAGCGTTCTAGTCACTTTATAAGTGACTTATAATATTATCTGACTAAAGTCACACACCCTTATGGCTGACCTTGTGGAAACTGCTGTCAACGCGGGAAACTTCAATACCCTGGTAAAGGCTGCTGAAGCTGCAAATCTCATAGAAACTCTGAAAAGTCCTGGTTCTTTCACGCTGTTTGCACCAACTGACGAAGCTTTTGCCAATCTGCCAGAGGGAACCTTAGAATCGCTACTACAAGATATCCCTAAGCTCCAGAAAATTGTGGCATATCATGTCGCTAGTGGGGATGTTCGATCTGATGATTTGATACAGATTAATGAGGCACAGACGCTTGAGGGTTCAATTGTAGCCATTGAATCTGTCAACGGTAAATTTAAGGTGAATAACGCCAATGTCATCAAAACGGATATTTTGACAGACAATGGCGTGATCCATATTATTGATGCGGTGTTGATGCCTGCAATGGTGGCGGGAAGATAAGGGCATTGGGCATTGGGCATTGGGCATTGGGCATTGGGCATTGGGCATTGGGCATTGGGCATTGGGCATTGGGCATTGGGCATTGGGCATTGGGCATTGGGCATTGGGCATTGGGCATTGGGCATTGGGCATTGGGAAATGAAAACTCTTCCCAGTCCCCAGTCCCCAGTCCCCACTCCCTACCCCAGAATGCACCCACTGCGTGCGGGAACACTCAATGTCAAGTGCTTATTTTCTCCTTTACCATTCCACTCAACTTCAGCAGTACCATATAAGAGTTTGTTGGGTTGAGTATTCAAACTGGCAACATTTACATTCGCTTTTGCCGAACTTATGCCAGCGTTGACAGCAATTATCAATTCTTCTTTTTCCAAAGTCCGCGTAAAGATGTAAAGTTCTCCTTGAGCATGGAGGACTTGGTAATCACCTGTACGCAAGGCTGGGTAAGTGTGGCGCAGGGCAATTAATTGGCGGTGAGTATTAAAAATTTCTTGATTCCAGTTAGTCTCTAAAGGAAAACCACGACGTGAGTCTGGATCTATAGCACCAGGTAAACCAACTTCATCACCATAGTAAATACTGGGCGCACCAGGAAAGGTGAGTAGCAGTAGAGTTGACAATTCTATACTACCTATATCGCCGCCTGCAATGGTCATCAATCGGGCTGTATCGTGACTTGCTAGCAAATTAAGTTGAGTTAGCTGAATTTCCCAAGGGTAAAGTTGCAGTACTTCTTGGATTTTGGTGGCGTACTCGGTGGCAAATAAGGGTGGGTAGGGTTGATAGTCGCGGCTTTGGACTTGTTCTAAGACTACGCGATCGCCTGCCGCAAAGGCAATTGTCGGCCCAGCAAATAGATAATTCATCACGCCGTCAAATTGTGTTCCATCCAACCACTCGCGGGAATCTCCCCACACTTCGCCGACAATGTAAGCTTCGGGATTGACTGCCTTAACGCGATCGCGGAATTCCTGCCAAAAGCCAGGAGTTTTTATTTCAAATGGTACATCTAATCGCCAACCGTCGATGCCGAATTTAATCCAATACTCGGCAATTTCCATAATGTATTCCCGCACTTCTGGATTGTCGTGGTTAAATTCTGGCAAGGCGCGATTTCCCGCCCAACCCACGTAGTTTGCAGGGAATTCGCCATTGTATGGTGAAAGGGGCCAGCCTTCTATTTTGAACCAATTTACCCAAGGCGAATGGGGGCCATTCTCTAAAACGTCATGGAAGAAGAAAAAACCACGGCTGGAATGATTAAACACTCCATCCAGCACAACTTTGATGTTCCGTTGATGGGCTGCATCTAGCAATTCTTTAAAAGCCTCGTTGCCCCCCAGCATAGGGTCAACTTGATAATAATCGTGGGTATGATAGCGATGATTACTAGCGGATTGAAAAATGGGTGTAAAGTAAATCGCATTAATTCCCAAATCCTGGATGTAGTCTAAACCCTCGATAATGCCCCATAAATCGCCGCCTTTATAACCCTGGAGTGTTGGCATAGCCTCCCAATCTTCCCAACGGGCTTCACCTAGCAGCCGTTTGGGCGGCTGTTTGCTCCTAGCAAAGCGATCTGGAAAAATTTGGTAGAAAACCGCGTGTTTTACCCAGTCTGGTGTTTGAATTTGCATGAATAACTTTTTGTACCTTCAGAAGCGATCGTTGCAAATATTAGCTTCTTTATGGCTCTTACTTATGATAGAAAATCTGTTATTTGTCAGTAGTTATTAGCGAAATTCTTACAGGCTGCGGAGGCGCACGAGTGTTTGTATAGCTCCATTCTTTGTGAACCTGTACAAAGAATGGCTTGGTCAGACTTGGGGCTTGAGCAAATTGTTCTATGCAACCTCATAGCTAATCGGTATAAATACTAGAAGTTAAGTGAAAGGGTGCGATCGCCTTTGGCATAACGCACCCTACTAATGAATACCACTTACTTAAGCAAAAATTGCTGCCCAGATACCCGACTTCTTCAATCAATAAGTCCGGGATCTCAATCTAGCTTAAGTAAATGACATTCCACCCTACTAATTGGTGTAGTGAAACGCCCGAAAATTACGAATTAGTAATTAGTTAAGGGCAGGGGCGATATCTGAGGTGAAACACCAAACCCTGAGAGAGATCAAGGCTGTCAACGGTGGCTATTCCGACACCACTGGCGCGCATAGAAGTATTCGCCCGCATATTTACAGTCGCGCCACATTTCGACCAAACATCAGCGAAGGTCACTAAACTATCTTGAACGAAATAGTTAGTTTCGCCGATCAAATTTCGAGTAAAAACTGGGCCTTGACCCAAGAAAAAGTACTCTGCTCGTAGCCTCCCAGTAGTTGCCGGAGCAACATAGCCCCGATAATCAGCATCGTAGAAGGAAACTTGAATGCCTTGGGGTAATTTGATCGGAATAACCAAATTACAGGTTTTATAGCTTTGTAGTGAATTATTAGCTGTAGCTACATATTGGTTAAATAGAACGGTTAGTGTTTGATAATCAAGGCTAGGTGTCACGGTGACGCTATTAATGGGGCAACCGCTACCATTATAGGTTGCGCCTAAAATTTGAACTGTGTCAGCAGATGTTTGAGCAAAGGCAGGGCCAACTGAAGCAGTAATTAATGTAGCCGTAGCAAAAAATGCTTTTACAAACTTGATAATTTTCATTTTTTCTCCCGAATGCACTAAGCAGACATTTCCACCTGAGTAATTGGTGTAGTAAAACACCCGAAAATTACGAATTAGTAATTAGATATCTGGTAGAAATTAAATATGCATTATCCACAACGTTTATAGAGAACCAAAATTTCACGTCTCTACATTCTTTTCCACCAGATTTCTATTAGTTAAATGCAGGCATCCAATAGTAAAGGAAAAGTAATACCACCACGCTGACTGAGATCAGAGGTGTCAACGGTAGCTATCCCTCGACCCGTGGCGCGCATCGAAAGATTCACCCGCAGGTTTACATTCTGGCCACAGGCTGTTCCCAGATAATTAGTTATGCTGCCAAAATTATGTACAACGTAATAGTAATTTGGGCCGCCGACTATAGTCTGAGGAAAAGTTAAGCCCTGTCCCTGTCCCGATGGCGCTGGAGAGAAAAAGTAATTTCCTCGTAAATCCCCCTTGGTATTGGGATCAACATAGCCGCGATACTCAGCCTGGTACAAGTTAAGTTTAAAGCCTGCGGGTACTTGGAGCGGAATGACCAAATTACAGGTTTTATAGCTGTTTGGTCCGCTATTACTTATGGCTATAAACTGGTTAAATAGAACAGTTAGTGCGCCACCACCAGAGGTAATCGTCGGCGGTGGGACGGTGCCCACAGGGCAACCGCTGCCATTATAGGTGACTGGACCTACAATTTGAACTGGTAGAGCAAAGGCGGGACCGACTGAAGCAGTAGTTAATGCAGCCGCAGCAAAAAATGCTTTTATAAACTTGATAACTTTCATTTTTTTATCACCAAAGGATTAAGCAGATTTACTCGTAACCGTTCAGAGGGAGTAGTAAGTTAATAGGGTTTGAGCCACTATCAATCCTTTTATTTGGAGAAAGCAAGGCTAAATCATCTGAATAATTTGCCTGTAATGCTTATTCTCTCGTTATCCTCCTAAACGATTACATTTACTCTGACATTCTGCTGTTTGAAATCACGTTTTAATTTCGTGTCGGTTGTATAAGTTGTATTGAAAGCATTAAAATCTTTACAAAATCTAGATTAGCTGGTATGGATCGTATCAAGGCGATTATGAATAAGAATTGTCTGCATTAAAGTTATAGCGACTT